>Ga0209517_10000955_pt1 | contig 46570 bp, 30 predicted proteins | sample PeaSoiMetSII2010_FD_187695 | JGI IMG/M metagenome (GOLD analysis project Ga0209517, IMG submission 187695) | Peat soil microbial communities from Weissenstadt, Germany - SII-2010 (SPAdes) (version 2) | ecosystem: Environmental > Terrestrial > Soil > Wetlands > Peat | place: Germany...
GCCGCCGTATTCCCCGGACTTCAACCCCATCGAAAAGTGTTGGTTCCAGGTCAAGCAAAGGTTGCGAGCTTGGAAGATCCGCCAACTGGAATTGCTGGAGCATGCCGTGGCCGCGGCCCTTACTGCGGTGAATTCAGAACACGCAACAGCCCATTTTCGCCACTGCGGCTATGGTCTATAAATACTCAGAAAATGGTCTAGGAACCGTAACTAGAAAAGGCCAAACCTGGGAGCCTTCAAGTCATCTGGTTTGGTGATGGCCGCAACCTTTGGGGGCGCGGTCTGAGTTCAAGTCCGCCCCGGAGCTAAAATTCATCTATGGGTTTCCCTCGTTGGTTTGCTGCACTTGCCCTCTGCACCTCCACGCTGGCCCAGCAGAATCCTGTCGCCCTAACCGCAGCCGACTATGCCCGCGCTGAGAAGTTCATGGGTTATAACACCACGCCGCTGGTGTTCGGGGCGAGCGGCCGCCCGGGCTGGATGGCAAACGGCCGTTTCTGGTACGAGGTTCCGCGCGAGAACGGTCCCGAGTTCCTGGTTGTCGATCCGGCAAAGGGCGGCGTCCGAACGCCGGCTTTCGGTCATGCCCGGCTCGCGGCAGCCTTGTCCTCGGCTTCCGGCACGCAACTTGAAGGGGGCAGACTGCCATTTCAGGCGATCGACCTCTCCGACGACGGCAAAAGTGTTTCCTTCAGCGCAACCGGCAAGCGCTGGAAATGCACGCTCGACAACTATCGCTGCGCTGCCGATTCAAGCCAACCTGCGAACGCCGCCCTCTCGCCAGATAAGAAGAGAGCGGCCTTCATCCGCGACTACAACCTCTGGGTTAGCGAAATAGCCACAGGCTCCGAAACGCAACTGACCACCGACGGCGTGAAGGATTTCGGCTATGCTACCGACAACGCGGGCTGGACAAAGAGCGACCGTCCCATCCTCCTGTGGTCGCCCGATTCCAGAAAGATCGCGACGTTTCAACAGGACCAGCGCGGAGTCGGCGAGATGTACCTGGTCAACACCACCGTCGGACACCCCAAGCTGGAGGCCTGGAAATATCCCCTGCCCGGCGATGATGTCGTCACCACCATCCAGCGAGTCGTGATCGATGTGGACAGCAAGCGTGTCACCCGGCTCAAGATCGCGCCCGATCAGCACCGTTCCACTCTTTGCGACCACGTGGCGTGTCGCGGCAGCGAGTGGGTCGATGTTCAGTGGAGCCCCGACGGCTCACGGCTCGCCTTCGTATCGACATCGCGCGACCACAAGCAGGAACGGCTGCGCGAAGCCGATGCGGCAACCGGCGACGTCCGTGAGGTCGCGGAAGAATCCGTGCCGACGCAGTACGAATCCGGTGACGGAAAAGCCAACTGGCAGGTGCTCTACAAATCGAACCAGTATCTCTGGTACTCGGAGCGCACCGGGTGGGGCCATCTTTACCTCCACGACTGGAAAACCGGAAAGCCGACGGCAGCCATCACCTCCGGCGAGTGGCTCGTCCGGCAGGTCCTGCGCGTCGACGAAAAGGAGCGGGTCATCTACTTTCTTGCGGCGGGCCGCGAAAAAGGACGGGACCCTTACTTCTCCCATCTCTATCGCGTTAATTTTGACGGAACCGGATTGAAGCTGCTGACTCCGGAAAACGCCCATCACGATGTCTCTGTTTCTCCCTCGGGGGCTCCATCTGGAGCAGCATCGTGCTGCTTTGTCGATTCCTACTCGACGCCCGATGTCCCCCCGATGTCGGTGCTAAGGGACCTGGACGGCAAGTTGATCGCCACCCTGGAAAAGGCCGATATCTCAAAGCTCCAGGCCACAGGATGGAAACCACCGGTTCCCATCACGGTCAAAGCCCGCGATGGCAAGACTGACCTCTATGGTCTGCTCTTTCAGCCCACGAACCTGGACCCGGCCCGCAAATACCCGATCGTGAACCACATCTATCCCGGACCGCAGGGCGGCAGCGTCGGCAGCCGCAGTTTTTCCGCCGCGAGGGGTGACGCGCAGGCACTCGCCGAGCTCGGGTTCATTGTGATTGAGATCGATGGTATGGGGAACCCGACGCGGGCAAAATCCTTCCACGATGCCTACTACGCGGACCTGGGGGATAACACCCTACCCGACCAGATTGCCGGGATGAAGCAGATCGCCGAGAGGTACCGCTATGTCGATCTCGATCGCGCCGGGATCTACGGACACTCGGGAGGCGGCTTCGCGGCGGCGGACGCGATGTTCCGCTACCCCGATTTCTTCAAAGTGGGTATCTCCGAAGCCGGCAACCACGACAATCGCGAGTACGAAGACGATTGGGGCGAACGCTATCAGGGCCTGCTGACAAAGGAGACCGGGGGCAAAACCAATTACGACGAGCAGGCAAACCAAAGTCTCGCCGGCAACTTAAAAGGCCATCTGCTTCTCGCCCACGGCACCATGGACAGCAATGTGCCGCCCTACAACACGCTGCTCGTCGTGGATGCCCTGATCAAGGCCAACAAAGACTTCGATCTGATCATGCTGCCCAATCGCAATCACGGCTTCGGCAACGAGCCTTACATGGTGAGGCGCCGCTGGGACTATTTCGTGCGGTATCTGCTGGGAGCGGAGCCTCCGGCAAATTACCAGCTGAAGCCGCCGCCGGCGCAACGGGGTGACTGAAGGAAAAGGGCCGCCCGCTTGGGACGGCCCCCAGGTAGGTAAATCCGGTCAGAACGTGAAGCGTCCAATCAGTTGGAGCACTCGCGGTCCGGCCCCTTCGGCGGACTGCAATCCCGCGATGGTTCCGAAAGGCGCGGTGTTGAGGGTTGTGTTCGGCGGGTTGTAGTTGGGGTGGTTGAACAGATTCGCCGCCTGCCCGCCAAATTGAAGGCGCATGCTTTCGCGGATCTGGACGGCCTTCATTAGGGAGAGAGAAACCGACTGAGTTCCCGGTCCTGCGAATTCACCCAATGGATCGTCTCCAAAACGGCCGATGTTGTTCTTAGGAATCGCAAACGCGGCCGGATTCAGCCACTGGCCGATGGTAGGGTTGGTGGCGAGGGGGGACTGCCCGGCGACGGTGTCGGCACGGCCATTACCGATGTTGGAGACAAAACCTGTCCCGGAAGGATCGGCGGCGGGGACGGTGACGGTCAGCCATGGGCCGGTCTGGAACAGCATATAACCCGACAGTTCCCATCCGCCAATCACGTGATCGAGAACGGGATTGGCGTTCTGAACCAGCATCTTGCCCTTCCCGAACGGCAGATCGTAGAGGAACGTGGCCAGGAAGCGGCTCTTGCGAGTAAACGAGACGTTACCGTAGTCCAAGCCGGGATTGCCGGGGTCCTGGACGATGCCTCCGGCTTCCGTGGCAAAAGCGGTCGGGTTATAGCCTTGGGCTGAACTCAGATTCCTTGCGAAGGTGTAGCTGACCTGAAACTGAAGACCCTTGCTGAAGCGCTTATTGACGCTGCCCGTCGCAGACTGGTAGTTGGCGTAACCACCGTTGATTTCACTTTCCATAAGTGCGAACTGAGGGAACGGCTGGTACCCGGCCTTTACCGCGGCGGCAAAACCGATGGTGTTCGCGGGCACTTCGTCGGTATAAGCTTGGCGGTTCAGATTGCTGCCATGGCTGCCGTCATAAGAGAGACGCAGACCGACTCCCTTTCCCAGGTCGCGCTCGAACGTCATGTTCCACTGCTGCACGTAGGGATCCTGGTAATGGATTGCCTGAGATTGATAAAAGGTCTGCTGGCCAGGCTGCGCCAGGTTGCTGGGGAAGGGGTACGGGAAGTTCAATGTCGGCTGGCCGTTGGTGATGGTCTGGTTGTACGCGCCGTAGTTGCTGGTGTGAATTCCCCACTGCGCCGAAATGAGTGAGCCGAGCGGGCCTTCGATGAATTTGCCGTAGCCGCCGCGAATCACGGTTTTGCCATCCGCAAACGGCCGCCATGCAAAGCCGATGCGCGGAGCAAAATCGGTCTTCTGCGCGTAGCGCATGCCCTGAGGAAGTCCCGCTTGGGCCGCCGTCAGAATCGGAGTCGGAGCAATGGAAGCTGCGAATCCGGGGTTGAGGATCTTGAACGAGTCCTGGTTCGGAATCACCACCGCGCCATGGACAATCTGACCATTGGCGGCGATGGACGTGTAGTCCGGCATGAACTGGGTGACATTGTTCAAGTGGTCCAGGAACATGGGGTGATATTCCCAGCGAAGCCCGTAATTGAGGGTCAGGCGTGAGGTGAGTTTCCAGTCGTCTTGAACATAAAACGCGTAGGAGTGCGCGTACGCATCCGTGTTGGGCTGAATGATGGTCGCCAACTGGGTCTGGTCCGGCACGCCCAGCAGGAACGCGGCGTAGGGATTTCCGATGTAGGGGTTCGATGCACCGGGCTGAACCGCGCTGGTAACGCCTCCGGTGAACTTGTAAACTCCCAACTGGTCATTGGCAAAAACGCCAGTATAATACCCCCTCATGTTCCTAAAATCGCCGCCAAACTTGATGGTGTGCGAGTGCTTGGTCCAGGTGAGGTTGTCGATCACCTGCTGGGTGAGGTTTCTGCTGATGCTCCCGTTGGTTCCGCCGGACTGCTGGAAGCCGGTGATGCTGAAGTTCGGAACCGAGGCAAAGGGTATATAGGGCGGCGGGATATTTACGCCGATCTCGGCAGCGTACGTCGCCGGATTCGCGGCAAACAAAGTTCCGTAGTGGTTGCCGTTGAAGCCGGTGCGAAATTCGTTCACGAGTGTGGGGGAGATCACAAAATTGTGCGCCACGGTAAGGCCGAAGTCGGTTTCGGGCTGGCTGAACGCCCCCAACATCAGCGAACCCTGGGTGCCGGTGGGCGGGGTGAGCACGGCCCGTTTCTTGTAGGTGAACCGCGCATAGGCGGTCTGCTTGGAGTTGATCACTTGATCGACTCGCATGTCGCCTTGGTCGCTGTTGATGGGTGCGGGAAAGTTTACATTCAGGTTATTCGAAATCGATCCCGGTCCGGTCAGCGGTCCGCTGTTCGGTAGCGAAAACAGGTACTTGAGGGCGTTTAGCGCGATCGGGGAGATCGAGGTTAGCGGAATCTGGTTGTTGGGGAACGGCGTATTTGAGCCAGGAGCGTAAATTCTGGACGAGTAGGCGGAAAGGTCGCCGCTTCGCAACGCCAGGGACGGCACGGTTTCCGCAACCGCGATCTCACGCGGCAGGCGCAGGCCCTCATAACTCATAAAGAAGAATGTCCGGTCCTTGCCGCTGTAAAGTTTCGGGATCGAGATCGGCCCGCCGAAATACGCCCCGAAGTCGTTCATGATCAGCTTCGACTTGGTGGCCAGGAATTCGTTGCGCGCCGTGAGATCTTTGTTCTGGAGCGTCTCGAACATTCCTCCGTGATATTGATTGGTCCCGCTCTTGGAAATGGTGGTGATGTCGCTGATGCCGCCGAATTCGGCGGTGTTGTTCACCTCGCTGACCTTGATTTCAGCGATGGAGTAGAAGGACGGGAACATTTCTACGATCGGCCCAGCCGTTCTGGGTCCCGTGCTGGTGATGCCGTCAATGCTCATCGAGAGCATACTGGGCTTGCTTCCCGCCACCGAAATGCCACCCGCCGCATCCGTCTGCACTCCTGGCTGCGTGGTTAACGTGGACAGCGGGCTGGTCGATCCCGTTCCGCGCGTGGCGATGGCCACCGGCAGATCCACAAGTTCGCGGCCCTGCTTGGTTTCGGCCAGGTTCGACACTTCGGTGTTGATCGTCGGAGCGCCGGTAGTCTCTACGTTCACGGTCTCGGTCTGGGTCGCCACCGGCAGATGTCCGTCTATGCGCGCCGTTTGCCTCGCCAGAAGCTCCACTTTCGCGACGGTGCGCTGGAACCCAGGAGCTTCGAAAATGACTTCGTAGTCGCCGGGCTCGAGATTGGGGACGTTATAGTTTCCGCTCGAATCCGTGAGCGTCGAGCGCCGCGCATCCGTGCCGGTGTTGCGCAAGGTGACCACTCCCCCGGTCACCGCGCTTCCCGAAGGATCTTGCGCCGATCCTAAAATGGTTCCAAAAGTCGACTGGCCCGACGCGATGCCAAGACCGCAAGCCAGAGCCATGGAGGCAAGAAGAACACGTATCCCCGTAGAGAAACTCATGAAAACACCTCTTTCCCAATCCTTCTCGAATGGCCGCCTGATGTAGGTTGACCATGAACCGCCTGCGGCTACGCGACGGCCCAAAAATCGATAGCGATCAACGGGGGGATGAGTATCCAAACGGTGGATTTGGTAGGGACCCGCGCGGTGGCGTGGCGCGGTTCAAACGAGTGACCTGCTTTTGGGGGATAGTACCACGGGAGGCGATATCTGTCAAGAAAACAAATTGTGAAGAGGGGCTAACGCCGATTACCCATTGACAGCAGCGTTTCGTTGAGGCGATAATCGGGCTGCTCTATCCTTCAGCGTTTGAAGCGCCTGGTTTCTTCGTACAGCACTTCGTCCCTGCAGACGGATATTTCGGGTCCGGCAACCTGCGCCGTCTCTTCAGCGTTGCCGCCGGCCTAACGTGGCGTCAGAATAGGTGTGTGATTCCACACTCGCCGGAGTCTTGTATCTCAAATGCAGCCGCGACGCTTTTTTCTTACTTTCACTTCGTTGACGGTATTCTTGCCGTTCGCCGCGATGGAGCCGCTGGCGTATTCGCAAACACCGGCTGCCCAGAGCGCTCCGCCTGTGAGCGCGCCCATCGTGCAACCCGGCGCGCCCGGGCAGAATGGCAAGGTCCTTTCGCCGGCGGCGGCTACCCTCCCGCCGCGAGCGCCTGCTCCGGCCGATGTCAGCTTCATGCAGGGCATGATTATGCACCATGCGCAGGCGGTCGAGATGACCGATCTGCTACGTACGCGGAGTCACGACCCTGCCATGCAGGCGTTAGGCAAGCGCATGAGTATCTCGCAAACCGACGAGATGGAATATATGAAGCAGTGGCTCGAGGACCGCGGCGCTCCGGTATCCATGGCCGGTCACATGGATATGAGCCACATGGATCACAGCGACCCTAAGGCGATGGCCGCCATGGAGCACATGAATATGGGCGCCATGCCCCTGATGCCCGGCATGTTGACCCCGCAGCAGATGGAGGCTTTGGGCAAGGCCACCGGCCCGTCGTTCGATCACCTGTTTTTGACCGGAATGATTCAGCATCACACGGGCGCTCTGGTGATGGTCGAGGAGCTATTCAACACGCCGGGAGCCGGCCAGGACAACGTGTTGTACGACTTCGCGACCGATGTGGATAACACCCAGAGCGCGGAGATTAAGATCATGCGGGACATGCTTAAGGAGAGACCATGATGAAGATGCGACATTTCCAGCGGTTGCGAGCCGGGGCGACGGTCCCGGTTGCGCTGCTCACCGCCGTTCTGTGCGCCGCGCAATCCGGCGCTCCCGAAGAGAAGATTCCTAACCCTCCCGCGCCCAAGGTCTTCTCCAATCCGCGCGCCGGCTCCGGCGATCCGCGGGTAGGCCTCAAGGCCGGAGTGTACGATGCCGGCGAAGCAGCGTTCGGTCTGGAAAAGGTTGCCTCCTTACCCAAACCTCCCGGCTTCGCCCCGGGCAACTTCGTGGAAATCCCGAACCAACCTCCGCCTGAAAACAATCCAGCCCGCCCTCCCTCGGTTTCCTATGGCTCCACGAATTCGGACCTGGCCTTCAGTGCGAACCATCTCTTCGTGGGGAACTACAATGGCATCAATTTTTACGACATCGATAACCCGTCGCAGACCAAACTACGGACTTCGGTGATGTGCCCGGGCGGACAGGGCGACGTATCCGTGTATGGGCATCTGCTGTTCATGTCGGCGGAAGCGATAAACGGCCGCACCGACTGCGGCACTCAGGGAGTTCCTCTGCCGCCGGGCTACACGCCGCCTCCAGCGCCGCCCCCGCCGCCGCCCGCCGCCGAGGGTGGAGTCGAGCCGGAGCGTCCGCCGCGTCCGCTTCCGCCTCCCAGCCTGGACCGGTTCCGGGGCGTGCGCATCTTCGACATCAGCAATCTCGCAAATCCCAAGCAAGTGGCTGCGGTACAAAGTTGCCGCGGCTCGCACACGCACACACTGGTGATCGACCCCAAAGACAAGGACAACGTGTACATCTACATCTCCGGGACCGGACTGGTGCGTCAGGAAGCGGAACTGGCAGGGTGCATCGGGGGCGATCCCGCGGACAATCCCGATACCGCTTTATTTAGGATCGACATCATCAAGGTGCCCGTGGCGCACCCGGAGCAGGCCAAGATCGTGTCCAGTCCGCGCATCTTCACCGATGCGCAGACCGGAGCCATCGACGGCCTGGCGAAACGCGGCAACCACGGCGAAGGCACCCAGACCACATCGGCCACGGATAAGTGCCACGACATCACAGTGTATTCGGCCATTGGGCTCGCCGCGGGGGCGTGCTCCGGTAACGGAATCCTTCTGGATATCTCCAACCCCGCGAATCCCGTCCGCATCGAAGCGGTCAGCGATCCGAATTACGCCTTCTGGCACTCGGCCAACTTTAACAACGCCGGAACCACGGTCTTGTACACGGACGAGTGGGGCGGCGGCGGACAACCGCGTTGCCGCGCCACCGACCCGATGAACTGGGGCGCGGATGCGATCTTCACCCTCTCCAAGGGCAAGCTCACGCTGGCCTCTTACTATAAGATGCCGGCTCCGCAGACGGAACTTGAGAATTGCGTGGCCCACAACGGATCGCTGGTTCCGATTCCCGGACGCGACATCCTGGTGCAGGCCTGGTATCAGGGGGGCGTCTCCCTGGTGGATTTTACGGATGCCTCGCATCCGTTTGAAATCGCCTACTTCGACCGCGGGCCGCTCGATCCTTCTAAGCGCTCCATGGGCGGGTTTTGGTCGGCGTATTGGTACAACGGATACATCTACGGTTCCGAGATCGCGCGGGGCGTGGACGTGTTCAAGCTGGTCCCCAACAAATACATTACGCAAAACGAGATCGACGCCGCCAACCAGGTTCATTTTGACGAGCTCAACGTTCAGAACCAGCCCAAGATCACTTGGCCCGCAAGCTATGCGGTCGCCCGCGCTTACCTGGATCAACTGGCGCGAGGCAGCGCTCTTACGCCCCAAAGAATTGCGGCGCTGAACGCGGCCATCGCGAAAGCCGAAGCTAACCCTAAAGGGGCCGGCCAGCTAAAGGCGTTGGCGGTGAGCGTCGACAAGGACGCGGCTACCGCGAAGACACCGACGGATGCTGAGCGCATTCGAGCATTGGCTGCGATACTGAGGCAAAAAGGGACTGCCCGTCCTTAGGCGAGTCACGCGGGTTTCGGCCCTAAGTCAATCGCTCCGATACCATGTCAGTCGCCAAATATAGTCTTACAGAGCTTGTCGACCCGCAGTTCAACGTCGTAGCCAAAGTTCCCAAGAGTGCGCTGGAGGGATTGAAGTGAGTCCCAAACCTGCGCTTCTCGTTTTTCTGTTGGCACTGAACGCCGCTGCGCAGACTACAACCATCCTCCACGCGAACCGCCTCCTCGACATCGAAACGGGCCGCATGCTGACTCCGGGCGAACTGCTCATCCGGGGAGATCGCATCATCGAAGTCGGGGCCAAGGTTACTCACCCGGACGGCGCGACGACGATCGACCTCGGCGACCGCACCTTGCTGCCTGGTCTGATTGACGTCCATGTGCACTTATTTCTCCACCCCGGCGCCGAGGATCTTCAGACCGTTGAGGAGTCGGTCCCACAGCGCACGATCGTCGCCACCCTTGCCGCGCGCGAAGATCTAATGGCCGGATTCACCGCGGAGCGCGATATGGGGACGGAAGGAGCCGGCGCGGCCGATACCGCTGTCCGCAATGCCATCAACAGCGGCCTGATTCCCGGGCCTCGTCTGCAGATCAGCGGGAACGCGATCGATATCCTGAACGGCCATGAGGACGCCACCAGATACAATCCGGAGCAACACGTTCTCCCCAATGCCACGTGGGCCAACAACGCCTCCGAACTGGTGACCGTGATTCGCGCTCAATTCAAAGAAGGCGCGGACTTCATCAAGATTTATGAAACCGGCCGGGACTCGTTTCGCGATGGCAAGTTCTCCACGCCTTACCAGTACACGGAGGCGGAGTTGCGCACTGCGGTCGCGGAGGCGGCGCGCGTGGGGAGGCGCGTAGCGGTGCACGCCACGGGGGAACCCGGAACGCTCTATGCCGCGCGTGCGGGAGTGGTCTCAATCGATCACGCCGATCAGCTCAGCGACGAAACAGTGCGGTTGATGAAAGAGAAGAAGATTTTCGCGGTTCCCACGTTTGCGATCTCCGATTATTTCGCGGAGCACGCCGGTTCCCCGGCGCAGGCCGCCGCGCAACTCGCGACGCTCGAATATCACGCGGGCGAGTTCAAGAAACAATTGGCGGCGGGTGTGCCGATGGCCGCAGGTTCGGACGTGGGTCCATTCCCGCATGGAACGCAGGCCCGCGAATTCGAATTGCTGGTCAAGTACGGAATGACGCCGCTGGCCGCGCTGCAAGCCGGTATGCTAAATGGTGCGCAGATACTCGGATGGCAGGACCGCATCGGGGCGCTGAAACCCGGCTATTTCGCGGACGTGATCGCAGTGCCCGGCGATCCGCTCTCCGACATCACCGTGCTGAGCAAGGTGTCGTTCGTGATGAAGGCCGGCGTGGTGTATCGAAAGTAAGTGTGAAAGTCGCTTTCATTCTCGCGCTGGCTGGGAGCGCGCTCGTTCAGGCCGGCGAACTTTCCGAAGCCGCACGCTATGAGCGAGAGGCGCGGAACGTCACCATCATCCGCGACAACTGGGGCATAGCGCACATCTACGGCAAAACCGACGCCGATACTGTCTTCGGCACTATGTATGCTCAGGCGGAAGACGACTTCAATCGCGTCGAAACCAACTACATCAATGCCATGGGCCGTCTCGCGGAGGCGGAGGGTAAATCCAGAATCTACCTTGACCTGCGCATGAAACTGTTCATCGATCCTGAGGAGCTGAAGAAGGAATACGCAGCCAGCCCGCCATGGCTGCAAAAGCTCATGAACGCATTCGCCGACGGTCTGAACTATTACCTGGCGAAACACCCCGCCGTGAAACCCAGAGTCCTTCCCCGGTTCGAACCCTGGATGGCGCTGAGTTTCACCGAAGGGAGCGTTGGCGGCGACATCGAGCGAGTCGACCTGGGCCGACTCGAAGCGTTCTACGGCCACGGTCCAGTGAGCCAGGCGGTTCCTGGGCATACTTTCGACGCGGAACCTCGCGGCTCCAATGGCATCGCCATCGGGCCTTCCAATTCCGCGTCTCACCATGCCTTGCTGGTGATTAATCCGCACACGTCCTTTTTCTTCCGGTCCGAACTGCATATGGTTAGCGGCGAAGGACTCAACGCCTACGGCGCGGCGACGTGGGGCCAGTTCTTCGTGTATCAAGGATTCAACGAACGCGCCGGCTGGATGCACACCTCGAGCGGCGTGGACGCGATCGACGAGTATCTGGAAACCGTGGAAAAGCGGGACGGCGGCTTCTACTATAAATACGGACAAGACTGGCGCCCGATGATTCAGTCTGTGGTCGCCGTGCCCTACCGGACCAGCCGCGGCCTGGAGGCAAAGAAATTCACCGTCTACCGCACTCAACACGGACCGGTCGTGCGCGAGGCCGACGGCAAGTGGGTGAGCTTCCGTATCATGCAGGAGCACGTGAAAGCGCTGATGCAATCCTACTTGCGGACGAAAGCGCGGAATTACAAGGCATACGTCGAGACGATGGAACTGAAGGCAAACTCGTCGAATAACACCATTTTTGCCGATGCGGACGGCGATATCGCGTACTTCCACGGGAACTTTATTCCCCGGCGCGACACCCGCTTCGACTGGACGAAACCGGTCGACGGAAGCGACCCGGCCACCGAGTGGAATGGCCTGCTGACAGTCGACGAAACGCCGCATCTGCTAAACCCGAGGAGCGGCTGGCTCTACAACTCCAATAACTGGCCCTGGTCCGGGGCCGGCACGAGCAGTCTGAAAAAAGAAGACTATCCCGCCTACGTCGAAACCGGCCGTGAATCCGCGCGGGGGTTGCACGCGGTGAAGGTTCTCGAAAACAAGAAAGACTTCACGTTGGAGTCGCTTCTCGCGGCAGCGTACGACAGTTACCTCACGTGGTTTGACAAGCCGCTTCCGGCGCTGATCCGCGCGTATGACGGGACTCCAGCCACCGATCCGGTTAAGCAAAAGGTGGCGGACCAGGTCGAGATGCTGCGTGGCTGGGATCGCCGGTGGGCCATTGAATCGATACCCACCTCGCTGGCCGTGTTCTGGGGTGAGGATATCCAGCACCGGGTTGGCGACGAAGCGCGAAAAGCGGGCCTGTCTAACGAAGACTACATCGGGGACCACATGGGGTCCGGAGTGCCGGCGGAAAAACTCCTCGAGTCTCTGGCTGCCGCGTCCGACAGACTGCGGAACGATTTTGGAAGCTGGAAGACGCCGTGGGGCGATATCAATCGATTCCAGCGCCTCACCGGCGATCTCGTTCAGCCATTGAGCGACGCGGGCCCGAGTATTCCGGTTGGATTCACTTCCGCGGTCTGGGGTTCCCTCGCCTCGTTCGGGGCGCGCCCCTGGCAAGGGTCGAAGAAGTGGTACGGCACCAGTGGAAACAGCTTCGTGGCCGTGGTCGAATTCGGCGAAAAGGTGCGGGCGGTCGCTGTGACGGCAGGCGGGGAGAGCGGGGATCCGATGTCGCCGCACTTCAACGATCAGGCGAAACGATACAGTACGGGCGATCTGCGGGAAGTCAATTTCTATCGCGCACAGGTCGAGGCGCATACCGAGCGGCAGTATCATCCGGGAATGTAGCCGGCCGCTTTTGGACGCTTGCTATTGACCGCTATTTCCCGTCGAAAGCTTTGCACCAGTCAGTTGCGCGATGGCTGCTAGCGTCGTTTGGGTGGCATTCAGCCCCAGACGAAAATCGTCGTCGCTGTACGTTGCGTAGAGGTCCGTGGGTTGATGGTGCTGCGGGTCCCAGCCGTTGCCCAGTTGAGCGCCGCGTTCGTTTTCGCGAAGGCTGATGGAGGGCGTCAGGTCCATAAACGGCGTTGAATCCGTATTCGTCATGTGCGGGCCTACGTTGGCCGGGTAGTCGGTGGCGTACTTCTCATCGGCCAGCTGGAACTTGTGCGCGAGCGCCATGGAGGCGTCAGCGAACTTCGAGGTGTACTGATATTCGATGTTGATGTCGGCTTCAAGGCGCTGCTCTTTCCGCATGGTGCCGTCCTTGAGAGGCATGCCGTGGTCGAACATCATCATGTCGTGCTGGATCATGCCCAGCCACTTCGGCTCGGGATACTTGGCGGACCCGGGGGGCGATTCGATGCCCTGCATATCCTTGCGCCGATCGACGTAGGCGCGTGCCCCGCTGAGTCCCGTTTCCTCGTTGTTCCAGAGCGCGAAGCGGATGGACCGCTCGGTTTGGACGTCGGGGCTGCTGAAGATGCGCGCCAGTTCCATGACCAGCGCGGTGCCGGAACCGTCGTCGTTGGCGGCCTCACCCCAGCCGACGCCGTCCATGTGGGCGGCGACAATGTACATCTCTTCCGGATGCGGCGAGCCGATCTTCGTGCAATAGACCTCTTCGCGCGGGCCGGGGGTGGAAGGTTGGGAGTTGAGCTCGCGCAGCTTTAGGTCGGGCTGCTTGAGAGGGTCGTTATTCACGCCTTCCGGTATGCGGTAGCCGCGGCGGCGCGAGCCACCGGGGCCAATAATTGGGTCGGCATTGTTACCCCCGCCTCTGCCGGCGCCCGCGGCCGGAGGCTGGTAGTCGTAGTGAATGCGCTCGGTGTTCGTGCATCCATAGCTCTGGAGCTGGGCTTCGATCCAGTCGATGGCAGCGCGGTTGCGATCGGTGCCCTGGCGCCGGTCGCCGAATTGAGTGAGGCCTTTGACGGTGGCTTTGTAGCGGTCGAGCTCCAAGCGGCCCACCATAGTCGCGATGGGATCAGGCGGCGCTATTGGGGCGGCATCGGTGGAGGCGGTTGGCGGAGACGCCGGTTGTGACCAGGCGACGGTGGCGCACAGGCCGAAAGTCAAGGAGCGGAAAAGTTGTCGCGGCATAGAATTAGAAGACCAGCTTTGCCGACATCTGCAACTGACGGGAAGTGCCGAAATCGCCGGCGGCATACCGCGTGCCGCCAGTGATGAAACCCAACGTTGCGGACCCAATCGTAGTTACCGGATTGGTGAAATTGGCGTGATTGAGAGCGTCGAACGCTTCCGCGCGGATCTGGAGATTGAACCGCTCGGTGATTCGCGTATTCTTGACCACGGCTATATCCAGTGTGGCAAATCCTGGTCCCTGAATGGCATTCCTGTCCAGGTCCCCAAACGCGTTGCCCTGGTTCACGAACACCGACGGATTCTGAATATAGCCGATCGAAGTCGCGCTCCCATTAGGGGCCGGGAAGAAGCCCGTCATCACGGGCCCGGTGACATTTGGCCGCAGATTCGCGTTCCCTGTGAACCCGCTGGTGGTCGTGTGGAAGTTGAGCGGGTTGCCTGCCTGCGCCTGTTCGATGAGGGAAAGCTGCCACCCCTCCTTCAGCCGGTTGCCTCTGAAGGGCAGTTCGTAAATACCGTTCACCACGATGCGCTGAGGGGTGTTGAAGTCCGACAGCCCGCGGTCGCCCCGGATATTGTTGCTGTCCTGAATGACAACGCCCTGGAAATTACGGGAGTTGTCGTCGATCGATTTCGACCACGCGTAGGATGCGTTAAACTGCAATCCTTTGACGAAACGCTTCTCGGCAGTGACCCAGAGCGCCTGATAGGACGAGTTTCCGTCGCTTTCATACACAGAGATGTTGGAGAGCGCCACGCCTGGGTCGATGGGGCTGCTGGCCGAAAGAAACGGATAGGGTCGGGCCCCGTTGACGAACTGGTTATAGTTTCGTTCGATATTCAGATCGGTACCTTTGCTTCCCACGTAACGTGCCGTCATCATGAAGGCTTCGGCGAGCTGATGCTCGACGCCGAAGTTCCATTCGGTCACATAGCCATCCTTGTAGTTATGCGCCACCGAAACCGGGGAAATGCTGCCTTTAGCCAGTGAATAGGCGTTTAACAGCGTCAAACCAGCGGCCGTGGATGAGACCGGAATCGCGTACGGCGGGTTATTCACCAGGCCGGTGACGAGGCCAAATCCCGGCTCATCAGTCATGATGGCGAACCCACCCCGTACCACTGTCCGGCCCGTTCCGAAGGGATCGTACGCAAAGCCGGTGCGCGGCTCGAAGTTCTTCGCGCTTTGGTTGTAAATCGAACTGGGCCCGCCGTCGGATCCGACGTGCTGTAGCGTAACGGTCGCAGGATCGAACACCACATATCGGCCGCCCGCCTCGGTTGGGGTTGAGTTCCACTCGTAGCGGAGACCCAAGGTGAGCGTGAGCTTGCGGGTGACCTTCCATGAATCCGTCAAGAAAAGGCCGAGCGAATTCTCATACGAACGATTGGACCGGTTGGAAGTAGTGGTTGTAAACGCGCTCGCCTGATCCGCCAGGAATGCGCCAATGTTCGGGAAGGTGAACGTACCCGGCGACGTCGTGATGTTATTCGAATTCTGGCGCCGCTCTTCCCCGCCGAATTTAATGGTGTGATTTCCGCGGGTCCAGCTCAGCGTGTCCGACAGGACCGGCGTCATATCCCCGCGAGCGGAGATGGCGCTGCTGCCGAATGTGAAGGCGCCCGAGACCGTCATTTGGGGAAGTCCGATGGGCGTGGTGACGCCATCGTTGATACCGAAAGTCTGTGGATTGGCCTGGACATCGGGATTGAATGAGATGAAGATGCGGTTGGCGCCGAGGCGAGCCTCGTTGACCATGGTGGGACTGATGACCCAGGTTTCGTTCAGGCTGATCAACTGACGCCGGCCGCCTCTCTGATCGCCTTCGTTGGGGAAACTGTTGTTGTCGGTGGATGGCGGCTCGTGCCGGAAGTCTTGCTGGATCGCGTAATAGACGTTGAGCCGATGCGCGTCCGTGAGGATCTGGCTGAAGTTGACGGTGCCCTGGGATATATTCACGGGCGTCGACGGTGAGAAAGTATACTGGTTGGCGCCGGAATTCGGCGCCGGAATCAGGGGCAGCAGAGCCTTGATCGCTGAGTCACTGGAAGCCTGCGCCTGCGCGAACTGCGCGTTCGTGAGGGTTGTCGTGGTACTGGGCAGGGCCTGACGCTGCCGTAATCCCTCATAGCTTAGATAGACAAATGTCTTGTCTTTTTTGATAGCGCCACCGCCATCGCCACCGAACTGGTTGCGGATGAACTGAGCCTGCGGGTTGGCAATCAGACTAGTCCCACTGGTGGTGTTCGTCGGATTAGCGTAGTTACGCGCGTCCAGATCGTTGTTCCGGAGAAACTCGTATGCTTCGCCATGCCAGGTATCCACCCCGGCGCGGGTGGCCACGTTCACGATCGAGCCGGAGTTCCGTCCATATTCCGCGCTGAACGTCGAATTGTCGATGATGAATTCATCCACAGTGTTGATGGTCGGCTGGAAGGTGACCTGCTGGTTATTGGAATCGTTCATGTTGATGCCGTTCACCATGAAGTTGACGGTATCTTCCCGGGCTCCGGCGGAGTTGAACGAAAAGGTGCCCTGTCCGCGCAGCGGAACCGTCAGATTGCCGACCGCCGGCCCGGCCACCGTTCCCGTAGTCAATTGGGCCAGGTCCACGAAGTGGCGGCCGTTCAGCGGAATCTCCTGCACGGTCCGCTCATTGACGATCGAACCCAACGAGGCCGTGCTGGTATCCGTGAGCGACGCGCTCGCTTGGACCTCAATCACCTGCGTGGAAGACGCCACCGTCAGCGCAAAGTCCTGCCTCACAGTCGAGCCGACTTCTACGATTAGACCCTTGACCTCCGTCGAAGCCAGGCCAGGAGCTTTGACTTCGACGCTATAGGTTCCAACCGGAAGCGAAGGTACGTAATAGATACCAGCCGAATCCGTGACCAGGTTTCGGTCGACCCCGTGAGCCGGATCCTTTACCGTTACCAAGGCGTTGGGAACCGCGCCTCCCGTAGCGTCTGTAACCGTCCCCTGAATGGCGCCGGTGGACTGGGCGAAAGCCGCTGGCGCGAGTGTAACTGCCACGATTGCGAGCAGGCCGGTTGCGATCCGCCCGGCGCGCGACAAACGATTTGCCATGTCGATCTCCTTGAACTCCGGCCGAGGTTTCGGCGCAGAAGTATTTTGTTAGGACCGGTTGGTCCGTCAATCCGCAAAAGGTAGCGGATCGTCGACTATCGGCACGGATAGAAAGTCGCCTGGGACGGGTAACGGGGAAGTTGCGTCAACAAACCCTAGTGTCTCGATTGTACTCGTTTTTCCGGGGAAAGGCCAACAAATTCCGTCTTTGCTGAGTGACTGGCACGGAGCAAAAAGATCATCCTGACCTGTCCCCGTTAGCTGAGCCTACAGCCAGTCGCCGTGAGCGCCGGAGGGAGAAAGCGGGGACCCGATGTCGTCGCGCTCGATCAAGCGAAATTGTACAGCACCGGAATCTGTGGAAGGTCAATTTCTATCGGGCGCAAGTGGAGGCACATACCGAACGAAAGTATCACTCTGGAATCAATTGAATACGGGCGCTTTGACACAGAGCCTGGGGTAGAAGGCCGACCGAAGAGTCATTTGCGCGCCGCCGCAGTGAATGTTCCGACCCAGTCTAATACGATACCGAGCCATTTCACATAATCCATCGGACGGAGCGCAAACTCATTTGGATCACGCACCGCGCCGCGGTCTTTTGGGGCCGCTCTTCGCCAGACGCGGTCATGGCAATTTGAACGCAGGATTCTCCGGGACCGCGGCTCCATCTTTGCGCGGGTCCGAAGCGCCGAAGTGGACGCCTCCGGCGACGCTCATCACGGCCTGTCCTCCGCCCATTCCTCCGGAATACGCACCCACAGGTCTTATGATGTGCCCCATGGATTCGAGTTCCTTTATCACCGGGGGCAACACCCGCGTTTCCATGTTCAAGTCGCAACCGTCGAACGTCCCTTTGGAGAAGCGGGCCGCTTCGAGCGCTCCCTGAATGTTCATTCCAAAATCCACCACATTAGAAACGAACTGGGCGTGCGCCTGAGACTGGTTCCAGCCTCCCATGATCCCGAAGGCGATGCGCGTATCGCCGTTCTGCATGAACGCGGGAATGATCGTGTGCAGGGGGCGTTTGCGCGGCGCCAGTGCGTTCGGATGGCCGCGCTCGAGCGAAAACAGGCCGCCCCGGTTCTGCAACGCGAAGCCGGTTCCGGGGGCCACCACTCCGGAGCCGAAACCGGCGTAGTTACTCTGGATCAGCGACACCATATTTCCGTTGCGATCGATCGCCGACATGTAAATGGTGTCGGCACCCGGCAATTGCGCCAGCCACGCAAGCTCCGTCGGCGTTACCGAGCAAGTCGCGCGCCGATCGTTGATCAAGCGGGCGCGCGCCGCCGCCGTATCCTTCGATAGAAGAGTCGCTACCGGCACGTTGGTGTAATGGGGATCGCCCACGTAACGCAAGAGGTCGGAGTACGCCAGCTTCTTCGCTTCGATCATCACGTGCAGCGCTTTGATGCTGTTGTGGCCATACTCGGCCAGCGGGTATCGTTCCATAATGTTGAGCATCGACAGCGCCGCGATACCCTGGCCGTTGGGCGGCAGCTCCGTAACAGTCCAGCCGCGGTAGGTAGTGGATATCGGCTCCACCCATTCGGGATGAAAGTCCGCCAAGTCGGCAGGCGTCCATTCGATGCCATCCTCTTTGGCTTCGCGGATCAGCGCCTGCGCCGTAGGCCCTTTGTAAAAACCATCGCGGCCGTGCGAAGCTATGAGGCGCAGTGAACCCGCCAGATCGCGATTACGGAAGATCTCGCCGACCTTGGGCGCACGGCCATCGGGCAGGTACGTGTCCTTCGCGCCTTTGGTGGCGGACAGTTTCTTCGTCGAGTTCTGCCATTGGCCGGCGATGATTTCGGTGACCGGGAATCCGTTCTCGGCGTAGTAGATGGCGGGCGTGAGGATGCGATCGAGCGGCATGGTTCCGAACTTCGTCCTCAACATGTCCCAACCTGCCACGGCGCCGGGAACAGTTACGGAGTAGATGCCCTGCTGGGGCATCTTGTCTATGTGCTGGCGCTCGAGCGCCTCGATCGTCAGACCGGTGGGCGCCCAGCCGCTCGCGTTCAGGCCGAACAGCTTCCCGGTTTTGGCCTCATAGACGATCGCAAAAAGGTCCCCGCCGAGGCCGTCCGACATTGGTTCGACGACCCCGAGCACCGCATTAGCCGCGATGGCGGCGTCGATCGCGTTACCCCCCATTTCGAGAATGTGCGCGCCCGCGGCGGAGGCCAGGGTCTGGCTGGTGGCAACGATCCCAAACTTCGTGGTCACCATAGACCGGGCTTGCCACCGGCCCCCATTCTGGGCGGCTTCGTCCTGGCCAAAGAGCACAGGCTGAGCAACCATCGTCAACGACAAAAACAAGGGAAACAAGCGCTTGTCAATCATCGACTTCCACCTTTCTAAAACTGTGTCTCTCAGAACAAAAGTTTAAACGTAAATTCAATCTGACGCGATGAACCGATATCTACGCTGCGATCGTGCGATCTGGATCACGCCGATGTTCGCCGACGTTACCCTGTTGCCTGGCAAGTTAAGCAGGCTTGCTTCCGGCATTAGCGGCTAGAGCGGCACACACTTCCCGGTAGGAGCGTCGTTCCAGACCTTCGCATGCCTTGGCCACGAAACCGGTGGTGTTGGCCACGGCAAAACTGATGCCGTGCAGATTCTTTGCGCATGGCACTCCAGGCAGCGAACGTGGGTAACCCGATGCAGTCACGGCGAGCCCCTCGGGCGTCGCTTTGCAGTAGTATGTTTCTCGCGGACACCCCCAGTCAAGATCGACGCCGATTACACCGGGCAGGATTCCAGGCAGAGCGGGCATATCGTCCGCGTCTCGGGCGGACACCAGGATCGCGCTGCGTTCCAAGGCGCGGGCAATCACGGGAGCGAATCGTTCCCGGTGGGCCGGATTGGTTGTGCCAAGGCTCAGGTTGATGACGTCGATCCTATTGGCGATGGTCCACTCGATCGCGCGTAACAGCAAATCGACCGTGGTTCGGAGCGAGGAGTAGAACACGCGGACCGCGAAGTACTCGGCGTCCGGGGCTTTCTCTTTGATCGCCGCCATCACAGCCGTGCCGTGACCGATAAGGTCCGTGTACACGTTCTCGTCGACATCCGGGCCGATCGTAACGCCACCGGCCACCCCGCCTATGTGCGGATGGGACGCGTGCACGCCGCTATCGATCACAGCGACGCGTACGCCGCGGCCCGTACAGCCGGCGAAAGACTCGGACCCGTTCACGCGGTCGCCATCTCCGCAACGATCTTTCCGTCCCGGAGTTGCAGAACCGTGTCGGCGATTTCGGCCAATGCGGGCCGGTGCGTGATGATGATCACCGTGCGGCCATGCAGCGATTCACGCAGATTTTGAGCGACGATCCGTTCCGTTTCCGGGTCGAGAGCCGATGTCGGCTCGTCCAGAATCAGCACACTGGGATAGCGCAGGAGGGCCCGCGCAAGCGCGACTCGCTGCCGTTCCCCGGCTGAAAGTGCCAGTCCACGTTCGCCCGTCGCCGTATCGTAACCTTCCGGCAGGCGCCGGATCATCTCGTCCAGACCGGCTTCGCGGCCGGCCGCTTCAATCTCAGCTCGCGTCGACTCGGGACGGGAATACGAGATGTTCTCCGCAATCGAGGCATTAAACAAATGGGGCGCTTGATCGACCAGGACGATCTCCCTGCGAAGATCCTCAAGCCGCAGCGCTCGAAGATCCACACCGTCTACTGTAATGCGCCCTGCGTCGGGATCGATGAATCGGACCAGCAGGTCGGCCATGGTCGATTTTCCAGCGCCACTCGGCCCGAGAATCGCACAAAACGTTCCGGCCTCGATCTCGCAGGACACGCCTGTAAGGATGCCTTCGCGATCGTGGCGCAGCATTACGTCTTCGAGAACAATCCTGCTGCTGACGGGCGCGAGTTCCAACGCGCCAGGACGTTCGACAACCTCTGCGGGAGTGTCCAGAATCTCGAAGATCCGGCGGAGCGACACGCGAGCCGAGGCGAGGCTGGCCGAAAGCCCCATCATATTCTGAACTGGCGCCAGAAGGCGGGTGTGGTACGCCATGAAAGCTACCAGCGTCCCTATGGTCATCCTACCGTCGATGATCATCTTGCCGCCGTACAGGAAGACCAGTGACGTCGATACGGTCAGGATCGTGCCCGGCAGGGCGCCCGACAGGAACGAAACCATTTGCAACCGCAGGAGCGTGTCGACAAAAGCGCTGTTTCGCTTTCCAAAACGCCGCGACTCATATTCGCCGGCGTTCGCCGCCACGACAGACCGCATGCCGATCAGAGTGTCGACAAACAGGCTTCCGACGTCGGCGGCGCGCTCGCGCAGCTCCTTGGTGAAAGAAGTGATTTTCCGCTGGTAATGAGTAAACGTATAGAGGCAAAGCGGAATTAGAACAACGCTGAGAAGAAATAGTTTCCAGTTGAGCCATAGCATCATCCCTATGCTGCCAATCAGAAACACGACGTTACTCAGCACGGAGAGAAGAGAATCGGCGGAAACGCGCTGGACTTCGCCGATATCGTTGTTCAGCCGCGAAACAAGGTCGCCCAGCCGCCATTTGGCGTAGAACCGCGGCGAGAGCGTCTGTAGGTGGCGGTACAACGCCAGGCGCATATCGAAGAGCATCGCTGCCGAGACTCGCACGTACTGGTAGCTGGACAGGATGTTGAGAGCGAATCCCAGAACGGTCGCTACAAACATCAAGCCAGCCACTTCCCAAAGCGCGGTCCAGTCGCGATGCAGCAGGGCAACATCAATCAACAGTTTCGAGATAAAAGGCTGCGTGAGACCAAGAAGCGTGGCGGCGAGGCTTATTCCGAGAATTATCGCAAGGCGTCCGGCGTAGGGCCGGACAAAGACCCGCAAACGCTGGTATTCCCCCCAGCTTACGCTTGGCTGGGGGGAAGGTCCGCTTTCGGTTGGCCGGGTTGCATGCTGCAATCGCTAACTCCTCGCGGCAAGGCTGGTTCGCTTCGCCGCGAAAACAAACGTTGAGGACCTCGCTAGCGAATTCTACTTCGCCGCCAGCGTAACCAAGTTGGTGGTCGTATCTTTGTTGAGGAAAATCAACTTGCGCGACTTCAAGGTTTCGCCATCGAAGACCTCGAACGACGAGCCGGCCCCGTATAAGTAAATCTTCTTCCCGTCGCCGCTCAGGGCGAACCTTAAAGTCGGGCGCGCTTCAAAGGGCGCCTTGTTGATGACTTTCCGGCTAACCAGATCCCAAACCCAGAATTCGGTCTCGCGGTTTCCACCCACGCCGTTGAACATAATCGAATAACCGCGTTTGTGATCCGGGGAGATCAGGAATCCCAGGGACGGCAGCGCACGCCCAATGGGCGTGAAACTTGATTGGCGCGTGTTCAGGTCGAGCGTTGCCAGCCCGAGAGTTCCTTTGTGGACGATGGGATCCACGGTCGTGAACAGCGAGGTGTATACATTGCTCTGGGAATTGGGATCGTCGGCCGGCGTCAGGCGGTAAGGCGATGCCCCAGGGTATTCGGGTTGGGACATCTCGATACGGTCAACCTGCTTAAAAGTCGCCAGGTCGTAGATGAGAACGTCTTCGTCAAATACATAAAGGGACTTACCGTCTGGCGAGACTTTGTAAGTAGTGCCGGCGCCAAAGCCCTGTTCCATGTCTGCTGGAAACGAGAAGGATTGGACAATCTTCCCGGCTTGCAGATCGATCTTCACGAACTGGGGCGGGTCTATGCGGTAGTAGTCGGTCTCACGAACCGAGGCACGCATGGTCGCGTACAGATAACGCCCTGTCGGGTCGAGGGCCAAGCCCCCTCCCCCACGCGACATTCGCGGACGGCTCTTCTCGTCGGCAAGCTCGAAGTGATTGATCATCTTCCGGGCCTTGAGATCGACGGTCTCAACAGCCATCTGCGATGTCAGGATGACCAGCTTCGATTGATCGCGCGAGAGCACTGTCTGCCGTGCGATCCCTTGCAGGGGGATCTCTCCAACGACCTCCTCTTTGTTCTCGTCATAGATCAGCAGCTTCTTGTCGAGCGTTCCGATGTAAGCCAGCCCCGTGGCGCTGGCGGAGGGCTGAGCGGCCAGCGAGGGCGCCCAACAGAGTGCTCCACAAAACACACCGATTTTCAGGACCCGGGCGATTTGACTTGCGCGTAGTGGTGTTTTAAGCATGGTGGCTCCTACGGGAAAACAATGTCGACGTTGCGCCAGTCGTTGGTGGCCGCAGCGCATTTGTCGGTCCAATCCGGGGCATTATTCAGATGATCGGGGACCTGCGCGGGCCAGCCGCAACCGAGATAGCAATCAAACAAATCGCGCTCGACCGGCTGACAGAGGCCCGCCGTTCCGCCGGAGTTGTCCACCTCCCAGCCTGGAGTGAAATTCAGCGTACACCCCATCGGATAGTAGATTCTTCCTGGATTAGCCTTGGATTTCTTCTGGAGGGCTTCGACGTCGCCGCTGGCAGCGACGATCATCTGTTCAACTTTGCGAGCTTTCTTATTGATCGGATTCAAGCGGCTCACTCTGTTCTCCTTTGGTGGAACGGGCTGTCGTGTTGTAGGTTACGCCAACGGCTGCAAACCGGACGCGATTAGTTGTCGAAACGCTCCAAAAACGAAGGATTGCGGACGCTGATCTCTCCAAGGATCTGCAGGCAGAGATCGTTCCATCCCCGAATCCAATCGCAGTAATGCAAATTCGCGGCGGAGGTCTCGCCGTAGTGAATGTAGGCCTCGTGGAAACAGCCACCGGAACAGACCGGCCGGGCCCAGCACGTGTGGCAGTCGTATCTTGCTCCGATGTGATGCGTGGAAAGAAATTCGCCCCGGGCCTGGTGGTTCACGCCGCCGTCTTTCACGTGCCCCATCTTGCCGACCGGGGAGTCGACGAAGCGGTGGCATAACGAAACGTCGCCGGCCGTGCCTACTCCCAGCAGACCGACGCCCGCGCCACATGGGTAAGCTTTGTTGGTGCCCGCATTCAACTCCTTCAACGTGTCACTCACATTGGTAAAGCCATGCTGGCGGCCCGCAACCGCGTAGTCGCGATACTCCCAGGCCAGCTCCGCGAAGGAGTCGAGGATGTTGTCCATCTTCTGCGACCCGATGTGGTACAGTCTGTCCGGGCTCGCGGTGGCGGGCGAGAATCCCACCGAATCGAAACCCAGTTCGGTCGTCAGGTGCCGGTAGATGCGCTTTACATCACTCACCTGGGAAGTGAGAGTGACTCGCGCTCCAATCGAGTTCGTCCGGTGCCGCTTCAAAAGGTCTTTGATCTTCGGCGCGATAACACTATAACTGCCTCTCCCGTCGTGAAAGACTCGCATCTTGTCGTTCAGTTCCTGGTCGCCATCGATGCTGACGGTGACGCCGATTCGGTGCTCGGATAAAAAGTCCACGATCTCTTCAGTGAGCAGAGTGGCGTTGGTGGTGAGACTGAACTCGATACGCTTGCCCAATTCGGCGACCCTGCGTCTCGCATACTCTACCGTCGACCGCATGACGGGAAAGTTCAACAACGTCTCGCCTCCGAAAAACGTCACATGCAGCCCTTCCCGTCCCGCCGATTCTTTGATCAACATCTCGACCGCCGACTCGGCCACGTCCGCGCTCATGTACTTCGGCTTACCGTCCTGCTGGGCAATCCTGTCAGCGCTGTACTCGTAGCAATAAGTGCATGCCAGGTTGCATTGATTGGTCACGTTGAGAACGACGCGCTGCAAAGGAAAACTTTGTAGTGGCACAACGGGGGCTGGCGGCTTGGAACGTTCCGACGTGAGCACCTCGGCCTGATCCAGTTCGTCGATGGTGGCGTCGATCTCATCCGGGTCGTGGCCCCGGTTTGAGAAGTAAGCCAGAATCTCGCCACGCAGCATCTCGCTCTGGCGGAGCCGATCGACGATTTCCTTGCCCAGGCCTTCCATTCGGAAGATTGCCCCACTCGGTACGAGGTACAGAAATTCCGCATCGGCTGCCCGAAATGCGTGGGCTTCGGCGGGCCGATAAGCGACCGACGGCATTACGTCCGCGACTGCGCTCACTGCGACACCTCCGGTTGGTCATACCGGACGTACTGCGGTATCGTGACGACCAGGTACGATCTCGATTTGAGTGTCGCGCCTTCGCTTTCGTACGCCGCATCGACCCACACGTCGCCCCAGTTGTTCGTGCCGAAATTATTCGACGCCTTCTTTCGCGCCGGATTCGGACCTTCGATGGCGGGCGTGAACAGGCCCGAATCGTTGACCGATCCGACGAACTTGACGTCGTCATCGTCGGGAGTCGAATACAGCTCCTCCAGCGACCAGCGCGCAGGCACGGGCCCCAGCGCTACGTCGTCGGCGGTGTCCTTCTTTCCGTCCGGCCCCGCGGCATAGGCGATGGCTTCCAATTGCGTGAATTGCTTGGCGGCGATGCCTCCGCCCAGCCGGGCCATGCTGGCATCCGGCGACACCTGGATATAAGCAATCTTGTCGTAAATAGCCAGTGCTTTGACTGCAGTCGCGGAGCCGATGGAAACATTCCGGATTCCGACAGGCAGGCCCTTGGCGACCGCTACCTCGACGGTAGCTACTGACGGCGTAACCTTCACGACGCGCGTCACGGTCACGCCGGCCCCCAGGTCTACGTCCGAAGGTTTCAGGTTGGCCGGCAGATTGGCGCCAAAGATTCGCAATTCACGGCCAGCCCCCGGTGATTGCAAAGAGTACAAATCAGTTCCCAGTACGACGGGCTGAGGTCCCAGGCGAGTCAGGGTGACGTCGATACCGAATTCGTCGTAACCACCCCAGAACCAGCGACCACGCATGCTGTTCCCGTCGCGCGACACCATCATGGCTTCCCGCCATTCCGGCGGGTTGCTGCCCGGGTCGGCGCTGGGAGCAGGGGCAACGTCCGCTTTCTGACGCCCGCGCCAACTGTAGCCGGTGTAGACGATTCCCTTGCCAGTCCGAGTCAACGTCACATCTTTTGCCGGGAAATACAGTTGCAGCTTGGTGGTGAACTCGTCGGGGACCGCAGTCGCCTGCACGGTTAGAGTTCCGAAAGCCTTGCCCTTACCCAGCTGATTACCGCTCACTACCCAGGTTCCCGCAAGCTTTGGATTCGCCAGGGTGGCTTTCCACGCCGTCCATTCGGGAGTGATCAGCGGCTGGTTCTTGGAAAGATAATTGTTTATTGTCTCGATGGGATAGGGCGCGTTCAGGTCCACGGGCCGGGGGGCGACCTGAACCACGCCGGCGGCAGTAGAGTCGTCGATGCGGGCCGGAGTGGGAAACGCGCTCCTTCGCGATCGCCCCGGACGGAACTGATTCTCGGCGCCGGGAAACATGGCGATGTGGAAGGCTTCTAGTTTCTCGTAGTCTTCGCGGGTGCGCCGCTGAAGCAGAACCCGGCCGATCGTATGACAGTAGTTGCAGGTCTTGCCGAGAGCCTCAGGCGCATAGTCGTACTGATGACCTGGGAGACTGTGGTCTACTTCCCAGAACGCCGTCTCCAACTCCTCGGGAGCCAGGCCGTTGTTGTTGCTTAAGTACTTCACGATTTCGCGCACGTCAGCGGGAGAAGCGGCCACGCCATTGAGCCGGATCATGCGCTTGATTGCCTGTTCCCAGACCTCAGGCGTCGTGCGTATGAAGGAAAGCCGGCCCATCATGCCGTTCTGGTCGCGCTGGTGACACCCGCCACAACGTTCGATGGTCAACTTGTGGTCTATGGGGATACCTTCCGCTCGCACCGAGCCTTGGGCCAGCGCAGCCTTCGCCGCGACTGCCAGGAAAAGAAGAGTTGTAAGCGACCGGCTCTGTACTGATTTCCGCATTGCGTTCTCCGCCCTTGGATTTAAGACAACCCACAAACCAACGTTCAGCGCAAATACATTGGCGCGAGTCTACGGGCCCGCTTCCGCGCAGCGGCGGAGCGAGGAAAGGAAATGCGACCTGGGGACGTGTCAGGGAGATTTACGAATCGACAGGGTTGAACTACAAACGAGGATTCGTCACTACAGGGTGGGTCACTACCGAGTAGGCCGCAGTATAACAGGTGATTCAATAGGGTGTCAAGGGATTTGTGAGCATTTGCTTCGATCAAGTGTGTAATCGCCAACCATAACGGGCCAGGTTGACTTGAACCTGCATTCCGTGTAACTCTGTCGAGCGTCCGCACCTGTCGACGAGCGTATTGACGTAGGGGCACCGGACAGGAAAACGGGATGGGTGATTTTCTGAGCGTGTTATGAGTGCGTGATGCACATCGTGGTTCGAGGAGACAGCGTCGCCGCCTGGTGCTGTGCGCATCTTTTGAAAAGGGCTGGTCTCAAGCCCAGGTTGAAGCGTACCAGCCGTCCACGAGTTCCGGCGATCATGTTGAGCGATGCCGCGGTGACGCTTATCCGCGACGTCTTCGATCGGCCAGGCTTGTTCGTCAACGCGCCGCGAATTAGCCGGAGAGTGGCCCTGTGGGGCAGGAACACCGAGCCGTTGACGCTGGCCCACTCGGCCGTGGTCGTGTCGGAGCGCGAACTCCTCCATGAATTGGAGCAAGGGGAATTAGACCAAAGGCCGGATCTCGCCGGCGAGGCTGCCGCGAAAGAAACGGACTTCACGATTTTCGCATCTCGTCCGTTACCGCCGGAGACGGCCGAGCACAGCTTTGGATCCCGAATCGCCTCGGCGGTGAAGGTCCGGTTGAAGGAAGCGAGCGACTCAGAGTCCTGCTGGATTGAATCCCTCGAAGAGGGGTGGCTGTTTTTAATTCCCAATGGGGTTGAGTCGGGGTGGCTTCTGTCAGTGGGTTGTGGGTTTTCGTCGATTCCTCAGAGAAGCCGCATCATCGCGGAACGAATCGCGTTCATCGGTGATCCGGCCGGAGAATTTCCTGCCAGCCCGCGCATTGTCTCGCCTCTTTGCGGCCCGGACTGGCTGGCTTGCGGCACGGCGGGAATGGCTTTCGATCCGATCTGTGGAGACGGAACCGCGCACGCCGTCAGGGAAGCCATCCTGGCGTCGGCAGTGGTGCTGGGGATGTCCCGTGGCGGCGACACGCAGGAACTTCGTTCGCACTATGAGGCGCGGCTTATCATTGGCTTCCAGCGGCACTTAGCCGCCTGCCGCGATTTTTACCAAACTGGAAATGGCGGACCGTGGTGGGACAGGGAATTGGAATCTCTGCGGCAGGGGTTGGAATGGTGCGCCGGCAAGTTGGGCAAACACGGCAGATTCCGCTATCAGTTGAGCGGATTCGAATTGAAAGTAATAGTCTGATCACGAGCTTGCGCAATCGCAAGCTTGCGCGATTGACAAGGAATCGGCTTGGTGGTACGCTGCGTTTGATCGTTCCACCGATTCGCGTAGCGTTTACGCGCTTCGATTCCTAAGTCCCGGTCACAGACTTTACCCCCGTCGTTTCTCGTCCGACTCGGCCATCTCCAGCTCGCAGCTTGAGCATGCACAGAGAGAAGGGGTGATTCATGTTCCCGCCAAGACAAGCTCTTCGTACACCGCTCTTCCTGGTTTCTTCCGCGCTGCTGCTGGCTCAGCTTGCCGGAAGCCCCACTCAACTTGGAAAAAAGGCTCTGGATTTCCTGCTATCGGAGAAATACGCGGAACTAAGCGCGATGTTCTCCGGCACCATGAAGCAAAGCGTGACGCTTGAGTTTTTGCAACAGCAAGTCAGTGCCGAGTTGAAGGAGTTCGGAAAGCCGGAGGATATCGGAGATGCGATTCTCGCGGAGGAAGGAACGAACAGCCTGGTCAGCTTTCCGGTGCGCTTTTCGAATACCAGCATCCATGTGCAATTCACGTTCAATCAGTCCGGTCAGATTGCCGGAATGTACTTTCGTCCTCCCAACAAGCCTCTGCCGGCTCTCTGGAAACGACCCTCTTATAGCAAGCCGGAGTCATTCCGCGAGCGCGAACTGACCGTCGGCAACGATAAGTGGAAGCTGGGTGGAACGCTCACAACTCCGGTCGCGAAGGGACGAGTGGCGGGGGTCGTTCTGGTCCATGGTCCTGGTCCCAATGATCGTAACGAGTCCATTTTCGCGCTACATATTTTTCAGGATTTGGCTGAAGGCCTTGCTTCGCGTGGTTATGCTGTCCTTCGCTACGACAAACGAACCAAGGTCTATGGGGAAGAGATGAGCGAGTCGAGTTACACCCTCGAGGAAGAAACCGTGGAAGACGCCGTCCGCGCAACGGCTCTCCTCAGAAAGCAGCCGGAGATCGATCCGAACCGGATCTATGTGATGGGACACAGTCTGGGAGGGTATGCGAGCCCGCGAATCGCGGCCCGCGATCGCAAGCTCGCTGGCCTGATCCTTCTGGCCGGTCTCGCCCGGCCTGTAGAGGATGCCTCCCTTGAGCAGAGCGACTATCTGGTCCACCTGAAAGGCGAGCCCAGCCGGAACGATCAACTTCGCCTGGACCAGTTGAAGGCCGAAGCGGACCAGGTGAAAAAGCTTGGTCCAAAGGGCGACAATCCGCCCATTTTGATGGGTCTACCGGCAGCGTGGCTGTTGAACTTGAAAGGATACAATCCCCCAGCGGAGGCAAAGAGGCTTGGAATCCCCATGCTGGTTCTGCAGGGGGAGCGCGACTTTCAGGTGACGATGAAAGACCTCGCTCTCTGGAAATCCGCGCTGGCCGGGCGCGACAACGTCACCTTCCACAGCTACCCGGCATTGAATCATCTGTTCATAGCCGGGGAGGGCAAGAGCACGCCCGCGGAGTATCACAATTCCGGCAACGTGGCCCCCGAGGTTCTAGAAGATGTTGCGAACTGGTTGTCAGGCCAGAAACATTGAAACCGAACCGGTTGAGTAGACAGTCGAATTTTTTTACGGAGCGCGAGGCTCACAACGCGTGTATGATATCGCCGCGAATTGCCGTGCGGATCGCCAGCGCAGCCGTTGTAGCGCTGGCTTTGGGCTGCCTTCTGGCTATCGCGGGCGCGTCCGGCGAGATGCCCTTCCGGGTGGACGCTTCCGAGGACGTTAGCGCCGGCTTCCCCGGTGCTCCGCGTCTGCAATCCTTCGTGTGGGCACACTGGGACGGGAAGTGGATTTTCATTGCCGGACGTGCGGCTGGTTATCACGGAGTCGGGCAGGGCGACGTGGATTTTCCCCGCGCAAAAGCAAACCAGCGAATCTGGGTCATTGAGCCGCCGGCTTCCGGACCCGCGAAGGTGTACAGTTGGCCGGTCGCAAATCTGCCCGCTTCCCTTAGTTCGGTGAAAGACCAATGGGTGTCCACCAACCTGTTGCACTTTCAGGACAAGGACACTTTATATCTGGCGGGTGGATATGGACAAAACTCCGCCGGCGAGATGGTGACTCATCCCCTCGTTTCTTCAGTAAACCTACAGGCTCTGGTGGAGGGTGTGATTCATGGCCGAGATAGTTTCTCAAAGACTATCTCCTGGGCCGAGTCGCCCCTGGTGCAGTCCGCTGGCGGGGCACTGGTGAAGCTGGACGATGGCTTCTTTTATCTGATTGGCGGCCACGTCTTCATGGGCACTTATCGTGGTTTCGAAGCTGCGGACGAGAAGAACTCCACCAAAGCCTCGCAGACATACCTGGGGGAGATCCGTAAACTGCGGTTTACCAGCGGTGGGCCTGGTAAGCTCCGGGTTTCCGTCGTGGAGAGTTTTAAGGACCCTGAGTTCGCGCGGCGCGATCTCAACGCGGGCTTGACGATCCAGGAGGACGGGAAATCCCTCGGTGCGGCCGCTTACGGGGGAGTGTTTACGAAAGACCAGTTGAATTTCACTCGCCCCATCTTTATAAGCCCCGGGGCGGCTCCGAAGGTGGATGATGGCTTCGAACAGAAGATGAGCGCCTATTCATGCGCGACGTTACTCTTTTACGATCCGGAGTCATCCGAAATGTATACGACATTCTTCGGCGGAATTAGCCGCTGGCGTTGGAACGATAAAGCACGCCAGTTCGCGCAGGCGTTCCTGGTGGGAGACAAGACAAAGCAAACCGGCTACCTGGACGGGATGCCGTGGATCAACGAAATCAGCACCGTAGTGCGGCGTCCTGGGAAAACCTTTGAGTTTGTCCAGCAGGACAATCGTCTTCCGGGTTACATTGGAACCAACGGCGCGTTCCTGCCGGCGGATGGGTTACGCAGAATCCGCGAAGGTGTTGACATTTTCGATTTCCGTCAGTTTCGTGGAAAGCGCGTTTTCGCGGGATATCTTTATGGCGGAATTCGTGCCTTCCCAAAACAGTTTCCTTACACAGACGAAGCTCCGGAGTATACCTCGGGGAACGTCCCGACCAAGCTCAGTGACTTGATCCTCAAGGTGTACGTTACAGCTCCGTAACGATACACGCGCTTATTGAGCAAGAGGAGTGGGTTACCTCTCAAGTGTTGGCGCCGACAAACCCGACGTGGCGATAAGACCAGGCTCTTACTCTCGCAAATCCAGCTTGAGTTCGCCATTGGACATACGGATCTTGGTGACGTGTAAAGCCGGCACGCTGTTTTTTGCGGGATGCCCGGTGATCGTGAGCTTGTCCCCGGGCTGCAACGAAGCCGCGTTCCATCCTCTTCGCGACAATACTGGCGGATTGGAGAATTCACCTTGCCATTTGTGAACCTGGCCGTCGTCGTCCTTCAGGGTGAACTCCACGACGCAATGCGGATTCACGAAGTGGAAGTCGGTTACCGTTCCCTCGAACGTTACTTCAGCTTTGTCGTCGAATTCCGCCCACCCGTGGTGTCCTTTCGCCGGAACGGGCGTCAGGAGCAGGCTCAGAGCAAGAGCCACCGAAGTCAACAACACGGCCTTCATCGTTCATCTCCTGTAATTGTTCGCGCCTTTGGTTGCAGCCGGTCCGGTGGCGGGTCCGTCGTCGACCCACCGATCGAGATCCCGAACATACTGGCGCCCGTTGAACGTGTACGTAGGAACAGTAACCACCATGAAAGACTTGCCAACCAGCGGCATGCCGTCCGGATCTTTCTCGCTCTTGGCTGTCGCGATCACCCAGCAGTCAAAGTTGTTTCCGGGGTTGCCGGTAGCGGGTGTAAAGAGTCCCGTGGCGCTCATCGACCCGACGATATCCGAACTGCCGGCTTCCGCAGCGTGAAATACCTGGACCGACCATGCGACATCGACCGGGCCGAGAGCCACATCGTCCGCCGTGTGTACTTTGCCGTCCGCACCGCGCTGAAATCCGACGGCCGCGAACGGCTGATAGCCCCTGGCGTGGGTGCGGTCGCCGAACGCAGCCATAGCCGATTCCGGTATCACTTTCACGTAGTCGATGCGATCGTAGATTGCAATGGCGCCCGGCAACACGGAACCACGGAAACTGACATCACGCCGGCCAAGCCGTGCGTCGGCGGCGACATCCACCTCGGCTGTGACCTCACTCGCAGTGTGGGAAGCAATGCTGCGCACGGTCAAACCTGGGCCGAAGTCCAGATCGGCGAGTGTAACCTGTGCAGGGAAACTGGCCCCAATCATGCGGACCCGGTTGGCTTGCGAACCGATCTTCAGCGACGATCGATCGACAACCACCAGAGTTGGATCGGAGGACGCTCGCTTGAGTTTGACGTCAAAACCCAATTCCTGGTACTGTCCCCAAAACCAGCGGCCTTCGGCCGTCGACTGATCGGGCGCGATCCAAATCACTTCCCGGGCTTCACTCGCCGGATCGTCCGCAGAGGAACCCGCGGGCTGGACGCCCTTGGACCGCCCGCGCCACGAATAGCCCCCGTAAACCGCGCTGTGCCCGGAGCGCACGATCCTGGAGCCATCCTGGAGCGATGTCAGACTCACCTGGGTATCGAACTCGCCGTCGCCCACCGCAACCACCTGCATTTCGCCATAATAGACGCCGCGGCCTTGCAGTGAAGCGGCCACCAACCAGCGGTCGGGCAGGTTCAACTTCTTGGCATGCCCACTCCAGGCTTCCCATTCGGCGGAATGAAGCGGAGCAGACCTGACGAGAAACGCCGCAGCTTCCTCGCTCGGCAAAATTCTGTAGCGGGCTGCATGCGCATCGGCAAACTGCTTCCACTCGGCCGGCGAGCGCCGCCATGAAAGCGGGAGGGCCAAGGCATGGCACCTCGCGCAGGCGCTGCGCAGGGCGTCGTTTGAAATGTTGGTCTCGTCGTGAATGCGCCGTTCGGCCGAGTACATGACGGGCCTGGCCTCCGCGGGCGCCAGCCCATGGTAGGTGCTGAGATATCGGACGATAGCGCGCGCCTCTTCCTGGGTAACAGATAAGCCGTTAACCAGAATCATTCGTTTCAACTCGTCTTGCCAATTCTCCGGGGTGGTCCGCGCCCAGGAGATACGCTGCATATTGCCGCGCTGGTCGCGCGCGTGACAAGTTCCACATTTCGCGATGACGAGCTGGTCGTTGACGGGGATACCTTCTTCCCTTGACTGCCCCGAGACCACGCCGCCAAACGAGGAAAAAGATGCAAGTCCCACTGCTATCCGGAGCAACAAATCAGAGCTCCAGACCGATCGGACGCCGCTCCTGCCGAATGTCGAAGTCATCGCTTCTCCATTCAATGCTGTCTCTCCACCAGGCTCCTATTCAAGCCAAGCGGGAAGGCAAGAATTGACTTAGGAATCGGGCAACAACGAGGTAGGGGGAACCGACAGGGTTGAAGGGCAACGGATTACGAGGAAGCCCAACCGCAGAAAGTGTAGCACATTTCTGGCTCCGGCACTTAAGAATCTAATCGACCGATGCTACTTCTGGTCGAAAATGTTTTTGGGGCACATCGCATGCACCCCCACTTTGCCGTCTACCAACTGCGTGATATCGACATCGACCGCCACGCTGGTCAGCGCATAGGCGTCGTCCTTGCTCAAATGCTTTTCAATGACCAGGAAATCGATCATGTTCCGGACGGCCATCTCGGTAGCGACCTTGAGATCTTCGTCGAATCCCATCGAAATGTAACTGGTGGGCGTTTCCGCCCGCGGCCACAGCAGATGCTGATCCTTGTGAACGATAAACCGGAACGTACCCGTCAACCAGGTTTCCAGGGCCGTGATGTCTACTTCGCCGTTACCTTGTCCGGCATGCCCGTCACCGGCCTGAAACATCGCTCCCTTGGCAAGAATCGGAATGAACAGCGTCGTGCCGGCGACCAGTTCTTTATTGTCCATGTTGCCCGCATGCATCCACGGCGGCCCGCTGCTCAGGCGTCCGTCGCCTGCGGGCGCCACTCCCATGCTGCCGAAGAACGGACGCAGCGGAATGTTGATGCCAGGCGCGAACTTCCCGATCATGTGCGGCAGGTCCAATGGAATTACCTTCGAGTGTGCATACGGAAAATCGTTCGGCAGGAAGCCTCGCCCTGGACCGAAGTTATTACACGCAAAAGGAACGTCGATGTCGATCTTCTGAATCTGAACCTCGAGAACATCTCCAGGTTCAGCGCCTTCGATGGCGGCCGGACCCGTCAGAATATGACCGCCGGGGCCTTTATCCGTTATCTGCGCATGAATGTCCAGATCATATTGAGGCACTGGAACGCCCGCCGCCTGCATCCGCTCCGGAGCGCAGGTCGAGAGTGTTTGCATCCGCACCGTATCTCCCGACTTGACGGTCAGGGCCGGTTTGGATCGCGCGGAGTAATATCCCCAGACCACGGTCGAAGGCGTCGCGGGCAAAGTGAATTCGCCTGCCCAAAGGGCGGGACTGACGGCCGACGGAACAAAGCACCAAATAAGCGAAGGCAGCCTGAATTTCATCGCCTTACCTCCCTCCTGCACAATCCTCGAAGCCACGGACGCGGAGTCGATCAGCCCGAAACTGGCCGTGCCCAAAGCAACACCTGGATCCGAATACTGAGCGTGCTCCCGCGCGATTGAAGGATTCGCCCCTGAACTTGAGATTACGCCATTCCTTGAACTTCAGAGGGAACCCACCCGGGAAATGGCCATCCACTCCATGCCGACCACTTCGCGTCGTACAATCCCTCCTGAGTCCCGACTGGGATCGTGGGATAGCGCACGCAAATCCTTCTCTAGCCAGGATCATAAAGGGGCCGGCGCCCGAGGATCGCGACGCAGGTCTTTGTCATTTACGGCAGAACAACCACTCCCCCCGTCATATCGTTGTTCAGATCCCAGGTGGCGTCGTGGCGGAACGTAGCGGCATCGTACACGTCGATCTCGAAACCGGCGCCGTACATGTACAGCTTCTTCCCATCTGAGGACATGCCAAAGCTGTAGCGCGACCGGCACGGAATTTCGCCCGTGTGGCCGAGTTTACTGGTCTTCAGATCGATACCCCAGATCTCGCAGCGCTTGTTGCCGAGCGTGCCGTTGGTGGTTACCGTGTAACCCATCTTCTTGTCGGGCGTAACGTGCAGACCAGTCATCGCCACCGGCGCGGGGCCCATAGGAGTGAAATCGAACTTTCTCGTGTTCAAATCGAAGTGCGCCAAGCCGAAGACGCGGTTATGCACGATCGGGTCGGCGAAGTTGAAGACGGAGACGTGCTGGCCGGGTTCGCTCAGCGCTTCCAGCAAACCGCCCAGCCCGAGATTCTCCATAGCCGATCCGTCCGGCTGCGCCAGTTCGATTTTCTCCACGACGCTGAAATCGGACGCGTTGAGAACCGTCACCGTGGCGCCGAACTGGTACAAATACTTCCCATCCGGCGAAACCTCAAAGCCACCACCGTTGCGTCCGCCGCCGCCACCGCCTCCGCCACGGCCGCCGCCTGCCTCCGCGGGCTGTTCCACGGTCTTGACGATCTTCTGTTGCGCCAGATCGATAATCGCGTACTGCGGTTTGCCGATTTCGTAGCGGTCCGTTTTCTTGGTGATTTCGATCGTCGAGGCATACAGCAACTTTCCTTGTGGGTCCGGCGCTCCGCCATTCACGCGATACCGGTGGGTGGCGTCGTCCAGCACAAAGTGGTTCGTGATTTTGTGGGTGGCCACGTCCAACATCTCGAATCCGTTGTGGTCATTCGTACTGACGATGATCGACTTGCGGTCGTAAGAGAGTCGCAAACTCCTGGGAAGGCCCGTCGTCAGATGAATCTTGTCGACCACCTTGCCTTGGCTCTCGTCGATCACCATGATCCAATCCGGATAGCCGCCGGCGAACAGCGTCCCCGCGCTCGCAATCGCGCGTGACAAGATCAACATGGTAATAATTAGCTTCATAGCAGCCTCCAGCGAAACGCTGCGGATATTACGGAAACACCAGATCCAGATTGCGCCAATCCTTCGTGGCCGCCGCACACTTATTGGCCCAGTCCGGATAGTTGTTGAGATGATCGGGGACTTGTGCCGGCCAGAAGCATGTCACGTAGCAGTCATAGATGTCGCGCTCGACGGGCTGGCAGAGGCCGGCGGTTCCACCCGCGGAATCCACTTCCCATCCTGGAGAGAACGCCAGCGCGCATCCCATGGGGACATGCGGTCGCGCAGCCGGCGGCGGATTTTGGTTCTGCAGCGCCACCACGTCTTCCACTGCGTCCTGGCTCATCGCAGTCACCAAATCGTCAATTCGGCGGGCCTTCCGATTGATGGCTCGCAAGTGTTTCATAGCGCCTTCCTTTCCGCGAACTTCTCCAAAAACTCCGGGTTTTGGGCACTGATCGTCCCGAAAATGCGCAAACAGGTGTCGGTCCAGTCGCGAATCCAGTCGCAATAATGCAGATTGGGATGACCCGTATCGCCGTACCGCACGAACGCTTCGTGGTGGCATCCGCCCGCGCACAGCGGACGCGCCCAGCAGGTTTGGCATTCGTACTTCGCGTGAATGTGCCCGCGGGCCAGAAAATCGGCCTGTTTCTCGCGATCGACTCCGGTGGCGATATTCCCGAGCGAGTGCGTGTCGGAATCGACGAATCGATGGCATGGAGAGACGTCGCCCGACGGCCCGACGCCCATCAAGCCGAGGCCGGCGCCGCAAGGATGGGACTTATTCACGCCTTGATACAGCTCGGCGATGGTGTCGCTGACGTTGGTGAATCCGTGCATTTCTCCCCGCAACGCGTACTCCAGATATTCGTCCGCCAGCACGTGGAACTGCTCCAGCACCCCGTCCATGCCGCGCTCATTGATGGCGTACAAGCGATCCGGCGAGGTGGTCACGGGCGCAAATCCGATTTCATGGAACCCCAGCTCGTCTTTGAGGTGCCGGTAGATCCTGACGACGTCGGTGACCCCTTTGGTCAACGTTACGCGCGCGGTAATGGGACGCGTACGGTGACCCTGAATCAGGGCTCTTACGCGTGGCTCGATGATGTCGTAGCTTCCGCGCCCGTTGGCGAACACCCGCAGTTTATCGTGCAGCTCCGGCGGGCCGTCCATGCTGACCGTGACGCCGATGCGGTTCTCCGAGAGGAACTCGATGATCGCGGGCGTCAACAGAGTCGCGTTGGTGGTCAGGCTGAAATCGATCGTACGGCCTTGCGCGGCGGCTTGTTCGTTGGCGTAGGCGACCACCTGCTTGAGCAGCGGAAAGTTCATCAGCGTCTCGCCGCCGAAGAACGTGATGTGCACTGCTTTCCTTCCAGACGATTGCTCCAGCAGAAAGTCCACCGACGCCTTCGCCGTCCCCAGATCCATGAACTTCGGCTTGCCGTCGGGCGTGGCCACTTTATCGTCGCCGAATTCGTAGCAATACTGGCACGACAAGTTGCATTGATTGGTGAGATTCATCACCAGGCTTTGCAACGGAAAATTCGCCGGAGGGGGTTCCAGCGGCTCTGGAGTAGCATCGCTCCAGGCGTTGCCGGCCACGATCGCGCGGGCCCGGAATAGCTCCCCAACCAGCTCCGAGGCCTCGTCGTCGAGAAAACCACGGTCCACGAGCCGCCCAACAAGCTGCTCGTGCGTGGCCTCCCCCTCCGTTAGTTCGCCGATCACAGCGGCGACCGCCTGGTCCATCTCGAAAATAGCGCCGGCGGGAACCAGATACAGGAATTGCCGTCCGCCCCCTTCAAACTGGTGAAATTCCCCCAGCCGGTAGGTCCTCGTCTCCGCCGCGGTCACTTGGTCACCTCCGGCTGGTCCCACTTGATGTAGGTTGGAACGGTCACGACCAGATAAGATTTGCCCACCAGCGGCTTGCCATCCTTGTCCTTTTCGTTCTTGGCGGTCGCAACTGCCCATACGTTGCCGTAATTGTTCCGGCTGAACTTCCGCTGTGGATTCGGTCCGTCCAGACTGGGCGTGAACAAGCCATTGCCGCTCAAGGTTCCAACGAATTCTTTGTCGTCGTCGCCGAAAACCGAGTAGAACTCTTCCACGCTCCAGGTGACTTCGACGGGACCCAACTCGATGTCGTCACTGGTATGCGGTTTGCCATCTTCGCCACGTTGATACGCCACGGCCTCGAGTTGTTGATAGCCCCTGGGGTGGGGCGATTTCGAATCGCCGCCCAAACGGGCAATGGAAGCTTCCGGCAACACTTTGATGTAGTCGACTTTGTCGTACACCGCCAACGCACCCTCCAGGACCGAACTGCGGAACGCCACGTCGCGCTTGCCGGGTACCGCTTCCGCGGCGACATCCACCTGCGCGACGATCTCGCCCGCCGTGTGGGACGCGATCGAGGTGACCGAAATGCCGGAGCCAAAATCCAGATCCGCAGGCGTCATCTGCGCGGGCAGATTGTTACCAATGATGCGTACGGTTTGCGCCTTCGAGCCGGTTTTGAGAGAGTATCGGTCCAGGGTCACCAGCGCAGGCTCGGGAGTCACGCGTTTCAACTTCACGTCGATGCCGAACTCCTGATACTCGCCCCAGAACCAGCGGCCCTCGCCCCAGGTTTGATCGGGAGAGATCCACATTGCTTCGCGCATCTCCGCGGAAAGGTCATCGGGCGCGGCGTTGGCCGGTGTGGCGGCGCCCTTGGATCGCCCGCGCCAGGAATAGCCTGCATAGACCAGCCCCGAGCCGGACCTCGAAATGGAAGGTCCCCCTCCAACCGGCTGCAATTTGACTGTGGTGGTGAACTCGTCCTCGGCGGTGCCTCGGGCGATCGTCATTTCGCCGTAGTATTTTCCACGGCCCGGAATGTGCGCCGAGACCAGCCAGCGTCCCGCCATTTTGGGCGTCCGCATGCGTGCCCGCCACGCCGACCATTCAGGCGTGTGCAGGCCATAGTTCTTGCCCAGGAAATCGAGAGTGATGTCGAGCGAAACGTTGGCCGGAGTGGGAATGGCCGCATTGGCGCCCCCGCCTCCGCCACCTCCGTCGCCGCCCCCGTTTCCGCCCGCGCCGTTACGCCGGAATGCGGCATCGGCTTGTTGATACAAAGCCGTGTGCAGGTCCGCCAGCAACGACCACTCCTCGCGCGTCCTGTGCCACTGAAAGGGGCGTCCCAGCGCGTGACAATTCATGCAGGTGGAGCGGATCGAATCATTGGGAACCACCTCGTCCTGCATGCGGTGCTCGGCCATATACATCACCGGCTTGGCTTCTTCCGGGGCCAGGCCGTGCGAGGCGCTCAAGTATTTGACGATGGCCTTGCCTTCGGCGGGTTCGAGCGTCAGTCCATTGAGCCGCATCATGCGCTTGATGGCTTCTTCCCAGCCTTCCGGAGTCGTGCGGATCCAAGAGATGCGCGTGAGATTGCCTTTGTCGTCCTTGGTGTGACAAGCCGAACACTTGGCTTTGGTCAGAGCGTCGGTAACGGGAATTCCTTCTTCAGGAGGCTGGACAGTGGCGCGATCGGCCTGGTTTGCCCCTCCTCGTCCGCCGCCGCGTCCCTGCGCTTGCGCCAGAGGGGCGACGCAAATCGTTCCGGCTGCCGTCACAACGGCCAGAACATTCCTGATTGCGCTTGTCTTGTTCATCCCCGCACCTCCATGCAAAGAAGATCTGAAGTGAGATACGAGCAAGGTAACGCCCCGAAAAAAACAGACATTCGCCCACTCCTTGACTAGTCAGGAAGACACACTGCCAACACACACCTGCCGGCGGGTAACATTTAGCATGCGATTTGACGGGGATTGGGGTCCGAACGGTGGACAGGCGGGCCAGCTTTTTCGGCGCTGGACTGAATCCGCACGGTCGACACTTAGAGCCGTGCGCTACGCTGTTTTAGCTAGAGATAGCATCAAATCGATCACGTGTCAAGTTTTTCCGGGGTCTGCCGACGGCCGGATCGCCCCGCAAGCGGGCTTTGCCCGATCTCACCTACCTTCGGAAAGTGCCAGCACGGAGTACGCAGTCGCGGCGTCGCTCATGAATCGTCCGGCATCTGAAGCGGGGTCTCGCTTTTTGTTCAACGAGTACGCCAGCCAGAAGCCCTCTGCAGGGTCCTGGTTTCGAACCAGCCAGGCCACTGCCTGCTTCACCGGAGCCTCTGCGCGGGTAACTCCGGCCTGCTGAAGAACGAAGGAAATCAAGCCTGTGCCGTAGCCGTCGCTCTTGGTTTCAAGCGGGGACCCATCCTTCCGCTTCCACGTTCCGATGACCAGGGCGGACGTCGACCAGCCGCCGTCTTCCTGCTGGACGCGAGTCAAATCCTGAATGATCGCGTTCCGCTGGTCGGGTTGCAGCAGTTGGGGCATCTTTGCCGAAGCCCACAGGAGTGCGACGCGGTTCAGTAGGGATTGCCCTTGTTCTCCGCGGCGTAGATACTGGCTGAGCAAGTTCAGGTTCTCCTGAACCTCGGGAGTCGAGCGGTATTCCTTTGGTGCGGAGCCCGCGGCGACGGCGGCCAAGGACGCGCCCCAGTACTGCGAATCATCCGCTTCCCAGGGCTCGTTGTGGAAATTCAGCCAAGGCAGCGCACCCTGGTTTTCGCCGGACTTGATTTGCAGCGCCCACATGTTATTTAAAGCGAGCCGCGCGTCATCGCTCAGCGTTCCGTCGCGGTTGCCGGAGCGCATGTCGTTTCGCACAAGAATCAGCGCGTAGACGACTGCCTCAGTCCCGCGCGATTCCAGAGTCTTCGGCGCACCGTTCTTTTCGTCGCTATAGATCGGCAAGACTTCGCTCCAGAGTCTGACGCGCTTCGTCACGTTGTCCAGGACTTTGCGCTCGGTCGCCGAGGGCGCCTGCTCGCCCAGAGCCGTGCGAAGCGCGGGGCGGGAGAGCGCGTAGGGCAGCGCCGTGTGGCAGGAGATGCAGAACGTCTCGTGATCGCGGGCCGACGAAGACCAGGTGGTCCACCAGGCGGCTCGCTGATCCAGGTACCCGGCAGCGGCCTTTCTATCCCAGGATTTCTCAGTGTTAGTCGGGCCGTTGTTCGCAGTCGGGGACTGGCCGGCGAGAAGGCTTGCGCCGAGGCAGGTAGCTACGGCGAGTTTGCATGGGGTCATGATCGTCACCTCTTCAATCTCTATTCGAAGGTCTTGCCTGCGACGTTGAGGAGCCGACGTGGGCGGTCTGCTGTACAGAGTCATCTTTGCACAAATGCACGCAAGTTGCACTAATCGGATCGCTGTCGCTTATTTGACGCGCGATTCAGCGACTCTCAGGAGCGATTACTCCGTTCATGCCGCCGCTCCAGCAGCGCCATCCGAGTCCATGCCTGCGAAGCTAGACCGGCCAGGGCCTAAGGCACCGCTCAAGTATGGCGAAGGTCTGATTTTGAGGAAAACTCTTCGAATCTGTGGTTTTATTTGCCGTCCGCCGCATCCCCGAACCCGTCGCTGCTGGGGAAATCGAAGGCTGCCGCGGCTGTCTCCGAGGCGCGAATGCGGTCGAGCGCAATCTCACCGAATTCGAATTGACTCTTCATAAGGTCGGCGGCGCTGAAACGTGCCCTCGCCACACCCGAGTCCAAGTGATCTCCCGACTGCGTAACAATGTGGTACAGCTCGTGAGCCAGCACCCGGCCTAGGGCGCGCCCAAAAACGAACTCTCTGACTGCCGGCGGTTGATCGGCTAGGGAAGGCGCCAGTAATGCGTCGAGAGCGCTGCAGTTCACACTGACGAACGGCAGAATGTGGTTCTCCGCCGTAGCGGTTGACCCGATGGGCGTTCCGTCCTGGACGAGCGCTGTTTCCGCGTGAAACGGCACACTGCAATCGCCTTCGAGATCGACCACCACTATGTAACCGTTTAGATCGCGGTAGTCGGTCGGGTCGTCCCATTGGGCCGCGATACCCGCGTTGTACATCAGGCTGGTAAGCTCCTTCTGCAGTTCCTCGAACGCCGCCGCATGGACGGTGCCTGTTCTGAGCCGGAGGGAAACGGCAACTCTTCCGCCTGCGGGGAATGCGGCCATCGGGATAGACATGCTCGACGTGAGCAGGCAAAACGTTGCCAGACGATGCGCGAACATAGCGCGAAACTCCCCACTTATTATACCGGTTCTGGGTCGTTCCGCAGGTCGCCGGTAGTGGGTCAGTCAAACTGACCCACTACCAGGTCGCCCCCGGAAGGTAGGTCCCAGGCGGATTAGACCCTGAAGAGCAAGATCGGCAAAGATTCGGCAAAGATAAGGTTGCCGCAAAGAATGAACCCATTGCACCACCGTCGCACGCCACCACTTAGCACGGCCCTGGAGCCTCGGTAGGGCGAACCCCTGGCGAACATTGCACATATGCCCGCCCCCCTAGAGATGTTCGCCTGCAATGCTTACGTAATTGCGGGTGTCGAGGCCCACGCCACGACGGGACCGTCGGAATCTTGGGTTCTTGAACCATCACACAATTTACTGACTGCCCCAGAAGGTGATGCCTGAAAAGCACTTCTCGGCAATGCCCATCTGCAGGCCCGATCTGCGCATCACACTTTTCTATCGTGGCGATTCAACGAAATGATCCCGCTTACATTGACTATTCCTGGCCACCAATGCTAGCTTTGAAAAGCAACTTAGAGTTTGCCTTCTCCTCGTTTGAGCAGGAAGATTACCCACCCGTTGCGCTCATGACCTTGTTGGGAGTCATGACGACCTTCGTCCCCCCGAAGCTGGACAAATCTCTCTAGCATCCGCCGAGCGGCCCTCGCATGCGCAGCGTTCGCGCTACCCACGAAGATTGCGAGTTCATCTTTGAGGAGAGCATAACGTGAATATACTCATGCATTCCCGGTTGATGGTGGCAGCCCTTCTTGCGACCATCCTGGTCTCGGCCAGGATGTCATTCGCCCAGTCGACGTTCGGTTCGTTTGTAGGCTCCGTGCACGATCCTTCCGGCGCGGTGGTCGCGGATTGCGTGATCACCCTGACGAACGTCGGTACCGCGGCGCAGCGGTCCGCCCTGACCGACAAAGACGGGAACTATTCGGTGGTAAATCTCGAGCCCGGCACGTATCAGATTGTCATGCAGGCACGCGGTTTTGAGCCCGCGACGTTGAAGAACCTTCAGTTGTTCGCTCGGGAGACGGTGCGCGCCGATGCGTCACTGACGGTCGCCGGGCAGGTCCAAACCGTTGATGTGAGCGCATCCAACGTGGCGGTCATTACCACCGAAGTCTCCAACATCGCCGAGACCAAGAGCGGCCGCGAGTTGGTCGATCTTCCTGTCGCCATCGGTTCGCGCGCGCTCGGATCCACTAGCGCGATCTCGACGCTGACAACACAAGCCGGCGTGCAGACCGATAACGCGGGGAATCTGTCGGTCGCGGGGACCAAACCGAGCCAGCTTTCGATCACCATCGACGGCATCAGCACCATGAGCGTGAGGAGCGAGGCGCCCATCGCGGAACTCTTTCCGTCCTTCGGAACCATTGAGGAAATACGCGTCAGCGAAATCAACAATGCGGCGGAATTTGGCGGCGTCAGCGACATCACCACCATCTCCAAGAGCGGAACCAATATGGTGCATGGGGGTGTTTACGAGAACCTGCAGAACACCGACATGAACGCGCGCAATACCTTCAGTCCCACCGTATCGTTGATTCACATGAACAACTACGGCGGTTATCTCGGCGGCCCGGTCGTGATCCCGCATCTCTACCACGGCAAGGACAAGACCTTCTTCTTCATGAGCTATGAAGGCCTGCAACTTCCCCGCCAACAGTTCATCAACGAAAGCGTGCCTTCTCTAGCCCTGCGCAATGGCGACCTGTCCGCTTACGGACTCGGTCAGATTCCCCTAAGTTCGATTTCTCCAGTGTCGCTCGCGGCCCTCAAATACTTGTTCCCGCTTCCGAATGCGGGACCAGTCAACGCCATTGCCAACAACTATTCGGTGAACTTTCCGACTCCCATCTCTAGCAACCAGGCGGATCTGCGGCTCGACCAGGTGATTAACTCCAAACAAACCGTCTTCGTGCGGGGCACCTACAAGCTCAAAGACATCACCAACCCGCCGTCCTCCACCGGCACGATCCTGGCAGGCGGCACGCATCAGCCGGAGATGGACTACGCCTTCACCGCGGCCCACAATTACGTGATTACACCCACGCTGGTCAATGAGCTGCGACTTGGCGTCACCTCCACACGCGTAATCACCAGCGACGGCGCGGATGCCGGCCTGCTGGCTTCTGAGATTGGCATCCCGTTACCTGATCCAGCCGTCGGCAACGCCGCGCCGACCTTCACGATTACCGGTTTCCAGGCCACCGGCGCCACGGCGTCGTCTGTATCACGGTCGCAGACCAAGCAGTTGATCGACAACTTCACCTGGACCAAGGGATCGCACACTTACAAATTCGGTGGCGATATCCGCCATCTCGAGGCGTACTTCAGCAACGTATTCGCCTCCAACCGCGAGGGCACGTATACCTTCAACGGCTCGGTTTCCGGACTGAATCCCTATCTCGGTTTCCTGGAAGGAATCCCCGACCGCACCGGCGTCGGCATCGTCGACGCACCGGATTCAAACGGCAACGCGGTCCACTACGGCTTCTTCGCCCAGGACGACTGGAAAGTCACGCCTCACCTGACCATCAATTACGGCATGCGCTGGGAGTTTCATCCACCCTTTACCGACGCTTGGCACAACATGGCCGTCTTCCTGCCCGATCAATACTCGGTCACTAATGGCGTGACCGTACACGGGGCGGTTGGAGTGTTCAACGGCGCTCCGGTCGATCCCACATTCGCCGCCTCTATTGCGCCCACGCCCATCTACAACGCCGGCCAGATCGGATTGCCGAATACTCTTCACTACTCCGATAAGACCAGCTTTGCTCCGCGCGTCGGCTTCGCCTGGCGGCCGTTCAAGGACGATAAGACCGTGATCCGCGGCGGCTATGGCAGATTCATCGAAGCCATGCTCGGTACCCTAACCTCCGCCGGATGGGCCGTGCAATCGAGCGACATTGGCAGCTTCACCAACACGATTGTCGGCGGCCAGCCGACACTGACGCTGGCCCATCCGTTCCCCGCCAACTTGGCGCAACCGGGAACGCAAAGCTTTCAACTCTCGGCCGACGTCCATTATCACGACCCCTACGTGCAGCAGTGGAACTTCACCATCGAGCGCGCTCTCGGCTTCAACACCGGCCTGCGCGTTTCCTATGACGGAAACCACGGCACGGATATGGGTTACACCCAAAATCTGGCCCAGGTAGCTCCCAACACCATCGGCTTCTCCAAGGCGGCTGCAGGATCGGCCTACCCACTGTGGGCTTACATCGCGCAAGAGAGCACAGGCGCCCGCAGCAACTACGAGGCGCTGACCGTGTCGGGCAACAAGCGCATGTCGCACGGCCTGCAGTTCGCCACCAGCTACACATTTGCGAAGAACCTTTCCAATGGCCAAGGCTACAACCCCACCGCGTTCGCCACCCAGGCCGGTGGAACCGTCACGGACATCTATAACATCAATCTCGATTACGGCAATGTTTCCTTCACTCACCGGGATCGCTTTCTGTCGACCTTTCTCTACGAGTTGCCCTTCGGCCGTAAGGGCATGTTCCTGAATAAAGCGAACGGATTCGTCGATGCCGTCATCGGAGGGTGGCAACTCTCCGGCGTCTTGCTGTTCCAGACCGGTGCGTTTCTAACCGTGGTCGCGCCTGGAGCCGACCCCTCCGGCAACAACTCGGAAAATACCTCGGGAGCGGGACGCGCCGACATCGTTTCCGGGGTGCCCCTCACTCCCGCTCATCAAAGCATCGCCGACTGGATCAATCCCGCCGCGTTCGCGAAGCCGGTTAGCAACATCGGCCGCGCGGGCGATTCACCGGTCGGCGCGCTAGTTGGTCCCGGAACCCAGGCCGTATCGATCTCCATGTTCAAGTCGTTCCAGGTCAAGGAACGGTTCCGTTTCCAGGTCGGAGCGGCGGCGTCCAACGCACTGAATCATCCGAACTATGCGACGCCTTCAAACTTAAACATCGGAACTGCAGGGTTTTCGAGCATCACCAACGTTCAGTCCCAGGAGAACGGCGGCCCCCGCTCGATTCAGGCCACTGCGCGCCTGAGCTTCTAGGAGCCTGTCCGAGTATTCCGCAAGATCGAGGGAACAGAGCGAACGGAATCGGGACATAATGTTTCATGCCAAAGGGCTACCGAGCTTACCTCCCCAACCAGGATCTGTGGCTGCCACC
>Ga0209517_10000956_pt1 | contig 46569 bp, 48 predicted proteins | sample PeaSoiMetSII2010_FD_187695 | JGI IMG/M metagenome (GOLD analysis project Ga0209517, IMG submission 187695) | Peat soil microbial communities from Weissenstadt, Germany - SII-2010 (SPAdes) (version 2) | ecosystem: Environmental > Terrestrial > Soil > Wetlands > Peat | place: Germany...
TTCGGACCTGACAACTCACATTATCGGTAGGCAAGTCCCGCCGCCCGCTCCAACGACAAGCTGGCGAATACAGCTGCCTTTTGTTTCACTTCGTGAAACGAAAGTCCGGGGACTGCTTAAGCGATAGATCGAACTATTCTAAGAGATTGCATTTACGACAATAGGGACAGTGGCTAAGCTCCAAAAGCACAGCTTCCCTGTAGGATAGGTCATGAGACTCATTCTCAAACTCCGCATCTGGGTCGACCATAGGGCTCAGGACCTCATTGAGTACGCTCTGATGGGAGGATTCGTAGCGGTGGCAGCCGCCGTTATTATACCGGGTGTCGCGAACAGCATCAGCCAGATCTTCTCAAGGGTTGCTTCCGTCCTGGTCAGCGCGAAAAACACAGGGAGCTGATCTGGCCGATCACATGTGCTGCATTCGGAAAACACCTGCTTTCCGAAATTCTCTTGATCCCTCTTGCCGTGAGGTCGCGCGTTTCTGAGTGAGGGGAGGAACCAATGACCGATGATCGAAGAGTTCCAGGCAAAAGCAAGCTGCCATTGACCCCAGGTAAACTTGAGCTGCGCGGGCTACTGTTTGAGCACCTCTATGAGGATTCAGTGGACCGGCACGGCCTCGACGACGGGCAGGTTCGCATCTTGTCGCGGCTCCTGGTCCCGGCAGTTTCTCCGAGAACCAATAAAGCAACTTGCTGAGTCGCTCGCCCTGAGAAACTGTCTGCTCAGGTGTTCATCGGCGTCCGGTCTGTGGGGTCGGCCGACTCATTCGTCGTCATACTTGTGCGGCGGTATTTCGACCTCTTCCATACACATTCGCAATGCCTCATCCGTGATTTTGCCTGGCGGATTCTCGCCGTTCGCGAGTTTCAGCATCCACTCCGTCCAGTACGCTCGCCACTTGGCCGAGTGCGGGACCAAGCCCCGCTCGTCCGTGAGCTCCGCTTCTAGTTTCGCGAGCCGCCGCCCGAGCTTCGATCTACGCAACTGATCGGACACGCTAGTCCTTTCGTAACTGTTCGGATCGAAGACCGGTTTATCGGCTCTGCTTCGCTTCCTGCGCCGCCCGCTCCAACTCGGAGACGCGTACCTCGATATCCTCGATTTCAACGCCCTTAACTGCAAGGTCAAAAACACACTCTGCCGCTCGGAGTCTGACGGTCGCAGGCACGCTCGGGTCGGTCATCAGTTTCAGAATGGTCGTGCCAGCGGCACTGGTGGCCTGTTGAATTCGCGCCAGGGCCTGCTGGACCGACTCCCTGCGTGCTCGCAAATATCGCGCTTTGAACTCCGGCTCCTGAATCCACCGCCGAAGCGTCTTTTCGCCTACGCCCGCAACGCGGGCAGCGTCTTCGATGCTCGGGCGCGTTAACAGCGCGGCGATTGCCTGCTCTGCCTTGTGTGCGAATTTCGTCCCATGTCCGGTCATCTGCGGTCACCTGCGGTCATCTGGGCACCGATTCCGCGTCCATCGCCGTTCCATCGCCTGGTGCACGTCGCTCTATATTTCCCTTGCAATTCCGTCGCACCAGAGTGATCCATGTCGTGACCGCGGTAATCACCGCCAAAGGAGAAACCAACATGATCGCGAATATCGAAGAAACAGCCGCCCCCCAGGCCACAGCGACGGCTGAGCCGCCGAAAGCCACGAAAAAGGCCAACGTCGCCAAACGTGCGCGCAACGTCGCGCCGGCCAAGGGCAAGTCCGGGAAGAAGGCCAGCCCGGCGAAGAAGGCGCCTAAAGCCGCCCGTGGGGCCACCCCCAAGCCCAAGGCCGCTCGCGCGGTGAAAGCCGCCAAGGAGAAGGGTCCCCGCGAGGGCAGCAAGACCGAAACAATCCTCGCCCTGCTGAAGCGGCCGGGCGGAGCCAACCTGAAGGAGATCATGAAAGCAACTTCCTGGCAGGCGCATTCGGTGCGCGGGTTCATCAGCGGTACGCTGGGCAAGAAAATGGGGCTGGCCGTCACGTCCACCAAGGGCGAGGATGGGGAACGCAGCTACTCCGTGAAAGCTTAGAACCAGTCGTTGCTGCTCGCATCGCGCCGCCGGGTTCGCGCCCGGCGGCGTTTTTCGTTGGTCCTCCAGTGCTCTAGCCACGCCGTCTGCCCCGGCTCCAGCGACGGTCGTTCAACGGCCGAACTGGACCCATCTTCAGCACCAGTGTGTGCACCACTTTCCTGTCTGCGTCGACAAAGTTGATGTTCATGAATTGAGGAGGACCCTCTTCCACCGGCAGAAGCGCTTGCTCTAATAGCTCAATCCGTCTGTGAATCCTGTTCACGCCGCTTCCCTCCGCCGCTCCTGCGCGACTTCGTCGAAGGTGCGTCCGTCTCCCTCCAGGACGGCCGGCTTGCCGGTGTACTCCTGAAACCGCTGACAGATACAGTCCGCGTATTTGGGATCGAGTTCCATGAGCCGCGCCCTGCGGTTCCGTCGCTCGCAGGCGATCAACGTTGAACCTGATCCTGCGAACAAGTCCGCCACCAGATCGCCCGCCTTGCTGCTGTTTAGCAGCGCGCGTTCGATCAACTCCACGGGCTTCATGGTTGGGTGCAGCCTGTTGGCTGCGGGTTTGTTCTCTTCCCACAGCGTCGATTGGGACTTATTGCCGTACCATAGATCCTTCTGGCCAGCGACGTAGCAGTAGAAAATCGGTTCATGTTGGAATTTGTAACGCCCGAATCCCCATGCAAAAGTGTTCTTGGCCCAGATGATTTGACACCGGACCTCGAAGCCCGCGACTTCGAGCGCGTTCTGAAACTCGCGCTGCCACGAAGAAGAATGGCAGACGTATAGCGAGGCGCCGGGCTTCGCCGCGGCCCGACAACTGGAAAACGCCGCACGCAGGAAACGTTCAAACTCCTCGGGCTTCATGCGGTCGCCTTTGATCTTCAGCTTTTCGTCAGTGTACCCTTCGTAGTCAACGTTATACGGGCTATCAATGAACAACATGTCGGCCGCGTCGCCCGCCATCAGGCGCTCTACATCCGGCTGCAGAGTGGCATCGCCGACGAGCAGTTTGTGGTTGCCGAGATTCCAAAGGTCGCCAGTTACTGACGTCGGCGTTTGCGGAAGCGCCGGGACTGCATCCTCATCGGTGAGCCCGGCGATCGCATCCTGCGCGGCCAGCAGGCGCGCCAGTTCTTCGTCTTCGAATCCGATGACGCTGATGTCGAAGTCCTCCTCCTGCAGGGCCGCAAGTTCGGCCCGGAGAAGGTCCTCGTCCCAGCCCGCGTTCAACGCGAGCTGGTTGTCCGCGATGATGTAGGCACGCTTCTGCGCCTCGCTGAGGTGATCCAGAACGATCACCGGGACCTCGGTAAGACCCAACTTCTGCGCGGCCAGGAGACGTCCGTGGCCGGCGATGATGCCCGCCTTGGTGTCCACCAGAATCGGGTTGTTGAAACCGAACTCCGCAATGCTGGCCGCGATCTGGGCGATCTGCGCGTCGGAATGGGTGCGGGGATTCCGTGCCCACGGAATTAGCTTGTCGATCAACCACAGCTCGATATGCTTCGCCATTCGGTGCAGGTTCATCGCGGGCTCAGGTTGGTGTTCTTCTCGCGCGCCAGGGGCTGTTTCCATGCCCGATTATATGCGAGGTCAGAGATTATGCAAAACGCTGTAAAATCAGATGTTATCTGTTGTTAAGTGTTGCCCGCTATGACTAGCGGTCAGACGGCCGCATCGGTCTTTTGTGAACACATCAGATTCATGGCCCAAGCTCGAAGCCGGCTTCAGACAGCTATCCAAGTCCGAAGGAGACTTGCACGCGAATGGTTTTGGGACACATTGGAACCTCACTGGCGGTCCCCGCGACACGCACGAGCGAACGCTCCAGCGCAACCAATTTGACTTGCTGGCTAGGCGCGCCGGAATCAAAGCCGGCGTGCCGAATCTTTCGAACGCGCGGGACGGCTGGTTGAACTGCGTTCGAGACGAAAGCCCGCAGTTCACCGGGCACAAGGGCCAGGTGATTAATCAGCCTTGTCTTGCGTCAGCGGACACCTGTAAAAAGCTGGAGACGCGCGAAATCGAGCTGAAAACAACCGCGGCGTCCAGCGGTCCGTACGGTCTTCGACGCGATCAGTATCCGCTGGTCTCGTGGCTGTACGACCACAGCCACGAGCCTTTGGCAGATCCTGAAGCGGAACTTGCTTACTGGACTTCTCACATTTGGGGTAGATTTCGCGAGCTAATCGAAGATTTCGGCCGAATCATCGAAGACACCAAACGCAAAGGCGATTCGCTGGGGCTTGATCCGGCTGCAAAACTGAACGATGCCATCGTCGGGCTGTCTTATGATCTCGCCGTACTTCAAGCAAATCACGTTCTAGACCGAGGTCTCCGCGGCGAGAGCGCGGTGAGTGCCTTCCGTACCGCAGAGGGACCGCTCTTGGAGGAAATTGGAACGGCCCGGCGCACGAGCAAGATCCGCTGGGCCGTGTCAGACCAGCATGAAGAGGAATTGGCTCGGTCCTCCGCGACAGCGCTTCGTCGCGTCGGCAGGGACCTCCAGGAGTTACTCATCCTCATGGGTTCGAAGGAGATGCTGCAAGCGGGGCGTCGTGAGCGCAGCCGCGATGGCGCGTTTCTCAAGCTTGTACTGACCGCTAGGCCAGCCGCGGAATCCAAATTGCGCAGAGCAGCAACAGATGCGATAGAGAAAGATCTACTCGGTGACCGCCGCCAGTTGGCGCAGGTCTTATGGCGCCCTCTATCAGAATATGCGGAGACGATCTTTGATAGGGCCGCGGAAAACCGGCTCGGAACGCTTGGGTCCAAAATCTCCGTGGGACGCTATCTGCGTTGGCTGGAATCGAGTTGCATTCCGGCGGTTGTCGATGATATCTGCACACCAATGATTGGCCAGTTCCATAAGACTGTTGAACATGTCTATGACGCTCTCGGCGAAGGCCGCGGAGTTGAGGAAATCGCGGGCGCGAAACGGGCTCTCGCGGGCCTACTAACAGAAGTGCCGTCGGGACCTCATACTGAAGATCTTGAAAGTCGGCTGCGCACGCATTTGAACGCGCGGACCGGCCTCTGGAAGTCCAAAGCGATCGAGCAGGCGTCGGGCCTTTCGCGTCCGGAACCTGCTCCTGTTGAGCCGAAAATAACTCAGCCCCAAGCCAGGAGGCTCGACCTCGAGTTGATCGGCAAGTGGATGAGAGACGAGGGCTACCACAATAAAGATCTGGCCTCCGCGCTCCAGATAAGCGTTCGTACGGTCTCATCCCTGCGCAACAACGGCATGTATCATGGCGACGCCGCCGTCACGAAGTTGGCGAATCTGATGAATCGTGAGGTAGAAGACCTTTATCAGCCGTGAAGCTTCTAGTTTGCTTCACGTGAAGCTTCTACTCTCCCGTGTGACAAAGACCCATGTATTTAGCGTGACTTACGACATCCTCTTTGGCGGGGGGCACGTGGTGCGGTTAGAAGTGGAGCATGCACACTTCACTACCGAGCGAGCGCAAGAACCTCGCTGATCTCAACTTAGAAACCCTTCTCACCGAGCACGAGTACGCCCACGTTACCAAGCGCAGCGTGGCCAGCGTGCGCCGCGACAGGCTGCTTGGACAGGGCTGCCCCTACGTAAAACTGGGCGCGCTCGTGCGCTATCGCCCTGAGGATGTGGGAGCACACCTTGAGCGCAACTTGCGGCGGACCACGGCCATGAGCGGCGCCGAATAACGGCAATCGTCTGGAGCAAGGTCATGAAGGAGCCGACCCCGCCGATGATGCGCGTGCGTGATTGGGAGCAACTCTATGAGAACAACAGGAGCCGGGATATGAAACGGACGAACTGGTTCCCGGCGCCCAACGATCTCAGTGCCGACAGCTACGTGGAGCTGGTGTCTCACGAGGACGGCGCAGCGCATCTCGGAGTTTGGATCGCCCTGCTCATGGCCGCATCTAGAGCGACGCCGCGAGGCTTCCTAGTGTCGGGGGGCGGCCGGCCGCACACGGCAGAATCGCTCGCTCGCCTGACGCGATTGCCCGAGACGGTGATAAGGACCGCCATCCAGCGTCTGCTAGCAATCGGCCTCTTAGAGATTCGCGGAGAAAAGCCTCCCAAAAAGAGTAGGTTGACACCGCACCCTCGTGCGGAAAGACCGCAGGATGGTGCGACAAAGCCGCAGGAGGGTGCCGTAGAAGGGAAGGGAACAGAACATCATCATCAGGAAGCGAAAAGAAAAGGAACTGGAACTGAACCCCAGGGAAGAGAACGCCCGCACGCTGCGTCGACAACCGAGCATTCCGGGGCGCCCGGCAGTGCCGCTACTTCTTCTCAGAAAGGTGATGATGTTGCTGATGACCCCGAAGTCCGATACGCCTCGCCCGATGATGAACTGAAGGCGATCTACCAAACCAAGACTGGCGAGCGCATCACGATCGAGGTGCTGGACGCCATTCGAGTGAGCCTCGAAATGGCCGGTGTCTCCATGCAGGATTTCGTCCTGGAAGTGAGGAAACATGCCCAAAACGAATGGCGCAATCCTCCTGGCTTCCTCCGGGATCTTTCCAGGCGTTTCCGCGCGAAAACCCGCGCGGCCGGCCGCCCGGTTACCGCGGCCGAAGCCGAAGAGCGCAGCTACAAGTGTCCGACCTGCTTTTCCACCAAACGCGGCGAGGGCGCGATGCTCCGTGACGGGAAATGGGAGCCATGCACATGTGCGAGCGCGGATTAGATCGCGCGCCAACGGGCGCGTGGCGTCTTCGGAAAGGATGCCCCGCAGTGATCAGCCGCGAACGCGGATTCGCGGTTGACTTAGTCCCTCGAACCACGCGACCAATGTCATGGCCCGCGGAAAGGGCGGGCGCGTAGCGATGGCGCTATACAAGCGCGGCCGCGTCTGGTGGTACAAGTTCACCTGGAACGGGGAACCGATTCGGGAGAGCACCAAGCAGACGAACAAGCGCGTCGCCGAACAGATCGAAGCTGGGCACAAAACGTCGCTCGCCAAGGGCGAGGTTGGCATCCGCGACCGAGTCCCCACCGCAACGCTGCGGGAATTTGCCGAACGAGACTTTACTCCGTTCGTCGAAGCCCGTTTCCAAGACAAGCCGAACACGTTGGAATACTACAAAACCGGCGTGAAGTGTCTGATCGAGTATTCTCTTTTGGCGAACTGCCAACTGGATACGATTACCAGTGAGAAGACGGCCGGCTACATCGCGAAGCTTCGGCATCGATATTCCTCAGTTGCGACCATCAACCGTCGGCTTGAAGTCTTGCGTCGAATCCTCAAGCTGGCGATGGAGTGGGGGCGCGTGGAACGCGTGCTTCCCAAGATTGAAATGCTGCCGGGCGAGAACCACCGTGATCGCGTTCTGTCCGCCTGCGAGGAAGAGCAGTATCTGAAAGCCGCAACAACCATCGGCGAAGGGTTGCTGGATGCTTATCGACGAGCCCTCGCAGGTATCCGCGCGACCATGCGAGCCCAACAGCCAATCCAGCCGGACGATCCTTTCCTACTCCGGGACGTCGCGACGGTTCTGAGTGACTGTGGCTTGAGACCAGACGAATGCTTCCGATTGCGGTGGGAGCATATCCGCGAAGGCGCCGTCCACGTGCCACGAGGAAAGACGAAGAATGCTCGCCGCGTGATCCCATTGACCAAGAGAGCTACGCTGCTTCTTGAAATGCGGCGTGAGGCGGCGAGCGGCGAATGGGTGTTCCCGGCCGCGACGCGGTCTGGGCACATGGAGAAATCTACCCTAAAGAAAAAGCATGCGAAGGCCTGCAAGCTCGCCGGAGTTGCATTCTTTACGTTCTACACCTTTCGACACACGTGCATCACTCGCTGGGCGGCGTTCATGGACCCGTACACACTCGCCTACCTCGCGGGACACAGTGACTTTGCGACCACGCGGCGCTACGTTCATCCCGAGGTGCATACAATCGTGGCGGCGATCGAACGCGCCAGAGAAGTACAGGGTGGGCACAAAACTGAGCACAAAGACGAAACGGCGCTCGAAAGCCCGAAGCATTCAATCGCTGCAGTTCAATGACGTTGAAAGAGATAGTTGGTCGGGGCGAGTGGATTCGAACCACCGGCCTCCTGGTCCCGAACCAGGCGCTCTACCAGGCTGAGCCACGCCCCGACAAGACAATGGGCCGAATCGCAGGCGAGTCGGCCCGAACTTCAGTATAGCATCCGGGCACCAATTCAGAGTCGGACTCAGAATTGAAAGTACACGAACGGCACCGCCTTCTCGGTGACTCCGATCATCTCGACCATGAGCAGCAGCACGACCGCCGCAGCGACGTAGGCCCACGCGGGACCGCGTGCCAGACCGTCGATCCACTCGGACTTTTCCTCGAACAGTGCGATCAGCAAGGCGATTCCCACCAGCACCAACAACCATGCGGGGATCAGGAAGTCAGCCATGCCGCGCGCTCCAACCAGCATCTGGCGGAGCACGTAGGAGGAATCGGAAAGCGTCGCGGCGCGGAAGAAGACCCAGCCCACGCACACCAGCGCGAACGTCAGCACCGCGCGGAAGGGATACAGCAGCGCACTCCCGCGTTCCTCGAAATACCTGCGCCCCATTATGCGCTCCAGGCTCAACAGCAACCCGTGGTATCCGCCCCAGATCACGAAATTCCAACTCGCACCGTGCCACAACCCGCCGAGCAGCATGGTCAGCATCAGATTGCGATAGGTTTTCCACGGGCCGTAGCGATTTCCGCCCAGCGAAATGTACAGGTAATCGCGCAACCATCGCGAGAGTGAGATGTGCCAGCGATGCCAGAAGTCGGTGATCGAAAACGCCAGGTACGGCCGCCGGAAATTCACCGGGAAATGGAACCCCAGCAGCAGCGCCATGCCGATGGCCATGTCGGTGTAGCCCGAGAAATCGAAAAAGATCTGCATGGCGAACGCCGCCGTCCCGCTCCACGCCGCGGCCATGCCGGGATGCGCGGTCAGGTGCTGGAAGTAGGAGTCGGAAATGGCCGCGAACTGGTCGGCGAGCGCCATCTTCTTGGTCAGTCCCACCAGCATCAGCATCACGCCGCGCAGGCACTCTTCTGACGTCGGCGCCACCCATTGGTACAGGCCGCCGAAGAACTCCCGCGCGCGCACAATCGGGCCCGCCACCAACTGCGGAAAAAACGCGATGAACAGAGCGTAGTCCACCGGATTGCGAATGGCCTTCTGCTGTCCGCGATACACGTCCACGATGTAGGACATGCTTTGAAAGGTGTGGAAGCTGATGCCCAAAGGCAGGATGATCGCCAGGGCGAAGGATTGCGGCGGCAGGCGGAACAATTCCGCGATCATCGCGGCCAGGAAGTTGTAGTACTTGAAGAATCCCAGGAATCCGAGATTGGCCACGAGGCTGAGCACCAGGAACAACTTCTTCCGTGCGGGCTCCCGGCAGCGTTCGATCCACAGCCCCGAGGTGTAATCGATCGCGGTGAGCGTAAGCAGCAGCAGCACAAACTTGGGGTTCCAGCTCATGTAGAAGAAGTAGCTGGCGGCGAGCAGGATCCACTTGCGCAGCGGCTTCGGCGAGGCGTAGTGCAACGCCAGCACCACGGCGAAGAATAGGAAGAAGCGCGCGGTGTTGAAGAGCATCGGCGATCACGAACCGGCGAGTAAATCGCGTATCTCGAACGCCAGCATGCGCGAGAACTCCTCGGAGCCGGGCTCGTTCAAATGCACTTCATCGTGGAATAACTCCGCCCGCTCCAGCGCATCGTAGAAAGTTTCGGGGATTAGGCGGACCTCGCTATGCGCTGCCAGTTCACGCACGGAGCTATGCGAGTTCGGCGGCGCCGGATCGGGCCGCACAAATCCGCCCCGCGGCAGACGCAGAAACACCAGCCGCGTCTTCGATCCGCGGTAGAGACCGTAGATGCGGCCCAACCAATAATGCATGTACGCGCTCTCGCGGCCGGTATCCGGAGGCAGCGGGTCCAGAAGCCGCGTGCGCAGCGCCTGCTCGAGATCCGGCCGGGCGCCCCGAGGAGTGCTCACCGTGCGCGCCGCGAAATCCACATGCACGTCCTTCAGGCTGTCCGAGGTGTCGACAAAATCGTTAAACCAAATGTGCGAATCGCGGCGCGAAAGCTGCGCGTACGCCAGGCGCGCGGCCGGGTGCAGGAGAAAATCCTGAAAATCGCGCTTGAAAACCAAGCCTTTAAACAGAATGCCGCGAAAAGCCTCGCGCTGCAATTGTGGGTTGTGATAGGAGCCGCTGAACTCCTTAAGATCGCTCCAGCGCAGGCGCGCGATCAGATAGTGCAGATCGGATTCGCGGTCCGCATAGTCTTCCCAGCTCTCGGCGTCGTCGTAGCTTTCCAGGCCGATCACGATCGCGGCGTAGCGTTTCGCGCCCGGATCGGCGTCGCGCAGCATGTAATACCAGCAGCGCGGCGTCGCGCCGGCTGCTCCGACGCTGGCGAACGTCAGCCCGGTTTGGCCCGTGAACCGGTTCGCGATGCGCGGCTTCAGCGCCCCCATGCGCGAATCGCCGATCGTCAAAATCTGGGGATGGGCGTCGCGGGGACGCCGCAATTCGTTTTCGATCCACGTCTCCAACACACCTGTGGTGGAAGCCGGGCTGATAATACTCGCGTAGAGACTGGTGTGAAAAATCAGTCCTTCCGCGCACCAAAAGCCCGCGGCGATGGCGAACAGGATCCAAGCAGCGCGGCGCACCCCAGCTAGGCCTCCGGGGGAGGATCGACCACGCGCCCATCCCGCATGTGGACGATGCGGTCGGCGAAAGCGGCCGCTTCGGGATTGTGCGTGATCATCAGGATGGTCTGGCCCAGGCGCTTGTTCAGATGGCGCAGCAGCGTCAGCACCGCGTCGGAGTTGCGGGTGTCGAGATTTCCGGTAGGTTCGTCGGCCAACAGCAATGCCGGACGATTAACGATGGCCCGGGCGATGGCCACGCGCTGCTGCTCGCCTCCGGAAAGTGCCCGCGGCTTGTGATTCAGACGGGCTTGAATGTCCAACAGCTTCAGCGCCTCTTCAAACTGTGCATCGGGCGGCCGGCCGCGATTGCCGGCAATATCGCGCGCGATTTCTATGTTGTCCGCCGCGGTCAGGGTCGGCAGCAAATTGTATTTCTGAAACACGAAACCGACCTTGTTCTTGCGCAGAGCGGTGCGCTGAGCGTCGCTCATCTTGGTGAGATCCTGACCCTCGATAGCGACAGTTCCCGCGGTCGGCGGCGTCAAACCTCCCAGAATGTGGAACAGAGTAGATTTGCCCGAGCCGCTAGGCCCCACCACCGCGACAAATTCGCCGCGCTCGACGAGAAGATCGATGCCGCGCAACGCCTGCACATCGACGTCGCCGGTGTGATACACCTTGGTGAGCCCGTGAATCTCGACCTCAGTCATAAGCCAGCGCCTCGATCGCATCCTGATTGGCGGCCTTGAGTCCGGGGTAAACCGCGCCGATGAGCGATCCGCCGACGGCGATCGCGGCTGCGACGGGATACCAGTCCGGCACGATCGCCTGAGGCATGTTGGGAACGAATACGGCCATTATTTCGCGGGTTCCGTACGTCATCGCGATCCCAACTACAGTGCCCGCGACCGCCAGGACGACGGTTTCGCGCAACAGCAACCCCACGATGTAGCCCGGCGAGGCGCCCAGGGCCTTCAGGATACCGATTTCGCGCGTGCGTTCCAGCACCGCCGTGTACATCGATAACGACACCATCAGGAAACCGAAGAATGCGGCCAGTGCGATAACCACGCGCGTAAAGGGCTTTAAATACGGCACGTTGTCCACGGAGAATAGCGAAACCACCTCGTCCATGGGAACGATCTTGTAGCCTTCCAGCTTCTGTTCCAGCGCTGCCTTTACCGTCGGAATGTTGGCGGGATCATCCAACTTCAACCACACCACAGAGATCTTTCCAGTGGATGAAAACAGATCTTGCAGCGACCCGAGATCGGCGAAGGCCCGGGAGAGTTTGCCTTGTTCGATGACTCCGCACACGCGCCACTTGTGGCCCATGTCGACCATGTCGCCGGCGTGCAGGTTATGGGCGCGCGCGTAGATTTCGTCCACCAGCAAATCGCTGGGATCGCGGAACGGCCCGCCTTCCAAATAGTGCAGACCGCCGGTGATCGCGCTGAATTCGTCCAGGTGAATTCCGGTGACGTAGTCGAGAAAGTGCACCGGCTGCATCAGCGTGCCGGTGGCCAGAGCTACGTGGTCCTGTTTACGCACCAGGTCCACGAACTTCTCCGACATCGTGCCCGTGAATCCGATCACGCTGCTGTCCGGCGGTTGAATCATGATATCGGCGCCGGTGCCGCGCGAACGCTCCGCCATGCCGTTGAGCATTCCCCGGCTCACGCCCGCCAGCGTCAGGATCATCGTGACGCCCACGCCAATCGCCACGACACTCAGCAGGGTGCGCACCGGACGGTGCCTGAGATTTTCGAAAACCAGACGGTAAATCAACTTTTTAGTGTAACAGCCATGCGCCGACGGTTACAGACAGCGCGGCGATCGCCGCTGTTTCGGCGCGTAGAATCAGGGGTCCCATCGATACGGGGGTCCATCGTGCGAGTGCGAAGCGCGCCCGCTCCTCCTCCGTCCAGCCGCCTTCGGGTCCGACCAGCAGCGCCACGCGATCCGAAACGTCGCGCCGGGCCGGCACAGCGGCAGAAAGCGGCGCGCCGCCCGGTTGTTCATCCAAAACGAAGCGGTAGTCGGCCGTTCGCGATAAGACTTCTGCGAGACTCCCCGGCTCGGCTACCTCGGGCAAATGCGCGCGCCGCGATTGCTGGCTGGCTTCGAGCGCAATCCGCCGCCACCGCTCCAGGCGCTTCGAAGCCGCGCGCTCCAGGCCCCGCTCGCTGCGCACGGTTTCCACCGGGACGATTTCCTCGACGCCCAACTCGGTGGCCTTCTCGATAGTCCATTCGAAGTGCTCGAACTTGATCAGCGCCATCGCGAGCGTGATATGCACCCGCTCCGGTTCGGGTGGCAGCTTCTCCAGCGTGCGGAACATCACGTGTTCCTTGCGCGCAGTCTCAATCTCAGCCAGGTAGACGTTGCGATTGTCGGAGATCTCGTAACGCTGCCCAGGCTCGACGCGCAGCACGCGCGTGAGATGCCGCGCTTCCTCGCCCTCAACTCCCGCGTGCCCATTGCGCACTTCGCTTACGAAAAATCTCCTCCGCATTCTGACTCCTGACTCCTGTCTCCTGTATTCTTTTAACAATGATTGCGCATCTTCGTGGAGCGGTTCTGGAGAAGCACCCCAATCTTGTCATTGTGGACGTGCAGGGCGTAGGTTACGAAGTCGCCATTCCCGTTTCCGCCTATTCGTCTCTGCCTGCGCCGGGCGCGGAGGTGCGGCTGCACATCCATACGCATGTCCGCGAGGATGCGCTCTTGCTGTTCGGTTTTCTGACCAAGGCCGACAAAGCGCTGTTTGAGAAATTGATCTCCGTCAGCGGCATCGGGCCCAAGCTCGCGATGACCGCCATGGGCGGATTGACGGCTCCAGAGCTAGCTAACGCCATCCGTTCGGGAGCGCTGGAACAACTGGTGCGCCTGCCGGGCGTCGGCAAGAAGACCGCTGAGCGGATGGTGGTGGAGCTGCGCGACAAGCTGGACATGATCGGCATTCCGGCGCAGGCTGCCGCGGCCGCCGCTAAGAGCGCCTTCAACGCGGTCGAGGAAGACGTGATCTCGGCGCTCGCCAACTTCGGCGTGTCCCGTCCCGCCGCGGGGGACGCAGTGATCAAAGCGCGCTCGGACACACTGCCCAACGATTTCGACCCGCTATTCCGCCGGGCGCTGAAGCTGGTCCGGTAGACTACACTAAGGATTCACGCGCACAACGGACATCGCCTGTGCGCTCGAAAACTTCATGCGCGAACAGGGCATAGTCTCCGCCGCGCCGCGCGCGGACGAGCGGCAATTTGAAGCATCGCTGCGCCCGCTCCGCCTGGCCGATTTCGCGGGCCAATCCAAGGTCAAGGAAAATCTCTCCATCGCTATCGAAGCCGCGCGCCGCCGCGGCGAAGCCATGGACCACGTGCTGCTCTACGGCCCGCCCGGCTTGGGCAAGACCACGCTGGCCGGCATCATCGCGTCCGAGCTGGGCGTGGGCATCCAGCAGACCTCGGGTCCGGTGTTACAGAAGAAACTCGACCTGGTGGGCGTGCTGAGCAATCTGCAGGAACGCGAAGTGTTCTTCATCGACGAAATCCACCGCTTGCTGCCGGACGTGGAGGAGATGATTTATTCGGCGCTCGAAGATTTCCGCATGGATATCCTGATCGGCACGGGGCCGGGCGCGCGCACGGTGCCGATGGACATCAAGCACTTCACCGCCATCGGCGCTACTACACGCCAGGGTCTGATCAGCGCGCCCCTGCGCGGACGCTTCGGCCTGGTGCTCCGCCTGAATCATTACGACGTCGAGGAGCTCACGCGAATCGTGGAGCGCTCCGCGGAGCTGCTGGACGTTGTGATCGACGCTGAAGGCTCACGCGAGATCGCGGGCCGGAGCCGTGGGACGCCGCGCATTGCCAACCGCCTGCTACGCCGCGTGCGCGACTACGCCCAGGTACGGGCTTCCGGACACATCGATGCCGCCGTCGCCCACAGCGCGCTGGACCTGCTTGAAGTCGATCGCCACGGACTGGACGAAATCGATCAGAAGATCATGCTGACGGTGCTGGAGAAATACGCCGGCGGGCCGGTGGGACTCAACACCATCGCGGCGTCCGTAGACGAGGAGCCCGGCACGATCGAAGAAGTCTACGAACCGTATCTGATGCAGTTGGGTTTCCTCGATCGCACGCCGCGCGGCCGCGTGGCTACCGAAACCGCCTTCGAGTATTTCAAGGTACCGCGCCGCGTTCGCGGAATGCAGAACACCTTGTTTTAAGTGGGTTTTAAGCGGGTTTTAAGCGGCAGGTTTCTAATCGATGGCGCTGGCCAAGACCGTCTATCTCTCGCTGGGCTCCAACCTCGGCGACCGCCGTGCGAATCTGGCACGCGCGCTGGAGCTTCTAAGTGAGTCCGGAGTGCGCGTTCTGCGCGCCTCCTCGATTTTCGAGACCGAACCGATGTACCTCGCCGCGCAGCCTCGCTTCTTCAACCAGATCGTTGAAGCCGAGACGACCCTCTTCCCGCGCCAACTGCTCTCGGCCACCCGCGGCGTCGAAAAGGCCGTGGGACGCACGCCGGGCAAGCGGAACGGTCCGCGCGTGATCGACATCGATATCGTGCTGTACGCGAAATCGGTAGTGAATCTTCCCGGGCTGGCGATTCCGCATCCGCGCATGGCGGAGCGGCGCTTCGTACTCGAGCCACTGGCGGAATTGACCCCCGATCTTCGCCATCCCGTGACGCGCCGCACCGTCCGCGAAATGCTCGCGGAGGTCATGGATCAGGCGGTGCGCAAGACTGCAGCACCGGACGTGAGTCCAGGGATTTAGATCGCGCGGTCAGAGCACCCCTACTCGCCGAACTTTTCGAGTTCCAGTTGATCGCCGGCCACCGTGCCTGTCGCGTCCAGTGTGCCGGCGGGCAGCTCCAGTACCGAATGCGCGCGCAGGCACAGCGAAATTCTGCCGCGCACCATGTTCGGACGGGTCTTCAAGATGGTCCGCTTCTTGTCGAGGAACACCACGTCAATCGGAAAATTCATGCGAAACGTGTGCACACCCTCGCAGGGCACAATCCACAAGCCTTCGCCCGGCGCTAACCCGGAGTGTTTCAGGAGTCCCGTGCGGCGCTTGGCGCTGGTGTCGGCGATGTCGGCACGGTCCGCTAGCGGCCGGCCGCGGGTTTGGTTGACTACGCGGAGTTGGGGCAAGCTTCTCTATGGTATCGCCCGCAAAACGGAGCTACGCCCTTTGCGGGCGGGCTAACAAACCGTCAGCGCAGGGCGTGATGCCGGACATCCTCGCCCCGCACCAGAAAGATGACGTCCTCGGCGATATTGGTCGAATGGTCCGCGGTGCGCTCCAGGTGCCGCGCCACAAACATCAGATCCAGCGCGGAGGGAACGTTATCGGGCTCGGTCTGCATCACCTGGACGACCTCGGTGAACACCCGGTCGCGCAGCTCGTTCACTTCGGCATCCACCGGAAGAACGGACTCGGCCAGCTCGGCGTCCTGCTTGACGAATGCGTCCAGACTCTTGTGCAGCATATCTTCGGCCAGGGCCGCCATCTTGGGGATGTCCCCAATGTCCTTCATGGGCGGACGATGAATCAGAGAAAGAGTCCGCCGCGCGATGTGCACCGCCAGATCGCCCACGCGCTCCAAGTCGCCGTTGATCTTAAGCACCGAAGTCAGAAATCGCAAGTCCCTGGCGACCGGTTGTTGGAGCGCCAGCAGGCGGGTCACCCGCGAGTCGATGTCCATCTCCATTTGGTTGATGCGGGGCTCGTCCTCGATGATACGGTTGGCCAGCCGCTCGTCCCGTTCCTGCAACGCCTGCACGCTGCAGTGCATGGAGGATTCGACGAAGCCCCCCATCTGCAAGACGGCTTGGTTTAACTCTTCGAGTTCCTGGGCAAAATGACGCACAGCTTGGGTTCTCCTCAGTGAACGCGCACGGACGCCCGGGGGAGCGCTATCCGAACCGCCCCGTGATATAGTCTTCGGTTTCTTTCCGCGACGGTTTCTTGAACATGACTTCCGTCGAATCGAACTCGATCAGCTTGCCCATCAGGAAGAACCCAGTGCGATCGGCGACGCGCGCCGCCTGCTGCATGTTATGCGTCACGATTACGATGGTGCACTGGTCCTTCAATCCAAATAGGAGATCCTCAATTTTGGCGGTGGCAATCGGGTCCAGCGCCGAGCACGGTTCGTCCAACAGTAGCATCTCCGGATCTACCGCAAGTGCGCGCGCGATGCACAGCCGCTGCTGCTGCCCGCCGGAAAGCGCCAGGGCGGACTGGTTCAATTTGTCCTTCACTTCGTCCCACAGCGCTGCGCGCTTCAGGCTCTCCTCAACCACTTCCTTCGCCGAACGCCCGCGGCTTAAACCATTGACGCGCACGCCGTAGGCGATGTTATCGAAAATCGACTTGGGGAAAGGATTGGGCCGTTGAAATACCATCCCCACACGCCTGCGCACGTGGGTCACGTCCATCTCCATCAGGTCGACGCCATCCATCAGGATCTTGCCTTCGACGCGGGTGTTGCGGATGGTTTCGCTGATCCGGTTCAGAGTGCGCAGGAACGTCGATTTGCCGCACCCGGAAGGCCCGATCAACGCCGTGATGCGCTTCTCCTGCACTTCCAGCGAGACACCGTGCAGGGCTTGGAAGGTGCCGTAGTAAAAGTTCAGATTTTCGGCCTGCATCTTGATGCGGGTCTGGTCGGCGGGCTGGGAGGCCGGCGGTATCTGGCCGGTGTGCGAGGGCTCTGGTGTGGGAGTCACGGCCAATCTTTGCTCCGGTATGCTGCTCATAGTAGTCAAGCGATCCGCATGGATTTCTTCTTAGTGGCGCAAACGCGCGCTGGCCCGGGCCATAATCGTCCGGGCGACAATATTCACCACCAGCACCAGGGATAACAGCACAAAGCCCGCTGCCCAAGCCTGCTGGTGCCAATCCTCATAGGCTCCGATGGCGTAGGTATAAATCATCACAGGCAGGGACGCGGTGGGTTCCAGCCATCCCCGGCTCCAAAAGCGGTTCCCTAAGGCGGTAAACAACAACGGCGCGGTCTCTCCAGCCACGCGCGCCAGATCCAACATCATACCGGACATGATGCCATCCTTGGCGGCGGGAACCACGACGGTAAATACGGTCCGCGCCTTGCTGGCTCCCAGGGCCATGGCGCCTTCACGCAGCGAATTCGGCACGTTATGCAAGAACTCGTCAGTGGTGCGCAGTGCGATCGGAATCATCATCACGCCCAGCGCCACTCCCCCGGCTAGGGTAGAAAAGTGGTGCACGGGACGGACCACAATCGCCCAGGCGAAAATTCCGATCACGATGGAGGGCACGCCATTCATCAAGTCCGTCGCGTAGCGAACCACAAAGGGGAATGGACCGTGACCGTATTCCGACAAGTAGATGCCCGCCAGAAATCCGATCGGAACACCAATGCTCACAGCCACCAGCAGCATCTTGGCGCTGCCCACAATGGCGTTGGCCATGCCTCCGCCCATCTCGCCCACTGGAGCGGGAAGTTTGGTGAAGAAGTTCCAACTGAGATGCGAGGCCCCATTCCAGGCCAGGTATCCCAAAATGACGAACAGCACGCTAGCCACCAGCACAGTGCAAAGACCGGTGAGCGTTAGCATCACCGCGTTCAAGGATTTCCGCCATCGCATCAGGGTCATGCCTTGACCCTCGACCCGGTGGTCAAAATCAATAACTGCGCCAGCCCATTCAGGATGATGGTCAGCGCGAACAGCACCAGGCCCAGCTCGGTCAGCGCCTGCAAATAGGTATCGCTGGTGGCCTCCGCAAACTCGCTGGCGATCGCCGCGGCGATCGTATGGCCCGGAGCCAGCAGCGACGACTGCAGCTTAGGAGTGTTGCCGATCACCATGGTCACGGCCATCGTTTCGCCCAGCGCGCGTGCTAACGCCAGAAAGATCGAGCCATAGATGCCGCGCCGCGCATAGGGGAGCACCACTTTCCAGGTGGTTTCCCAGGTGGTCGCGCCCAACGACAAGGAGGCTTCCCGCTGATCGGTGGGTACCACCAGCAGTACCTCCCGCGACACCGACACGATGAAGGGCACGGTCATGATCGACAGCACGATGCCGGCGGAAAAAATGCTCACTCCATAGAAGGGGCCGGCAAAGATGGGAAGCCATCCGAAGACCGCTTTGAGGGCTGGCACCACGTACGACTGCAGCGCGGGAATCAGCAGGAAGATGCCCAGCAGGCCATAGATGACGCTAGGCACCGCGGCCAGCAGCTCGATCAGAAACGTCATGCTGCTGGAGAGTCTGCGCGGAGCGAGTTCCGCCAGAAAAATCGCCGCTCCCACGCCCAGAGGCACGGAAATCAGCAGTGCTAGGCCTGCAGTGGCAACGGTACCGAATATGAAGGGCAGGGCGCCGTACTGTTCGGCCACCGGGTCCCACACCTGGCTCGTAATGAAGCCGAAGCCGAACTTGTGACGCGTAATTTCGGAACCCACCCACAAGTAGTAGACGAGCAGCACCGTAACCAACAGGATGCTGCCCGCCGCGACCATTGTGATCGAATACGCCACCGCGTCCCCGGCATGCAGCCGGTGGCCCAGGGAACGGCCGGCGGAAACTTCCATTGACGCGGGAGCGGGAGCGGTGGCCATTCAACGACTAGTGTACCTTCGCGACTGCCTTAAGTTCCTTCGCCACGACGGGCGCCGGGAGCTGGGCGAAGTCCAGAGCCTCGGTCATCTTTTGTCCGGGCCCCAGCATCCACTTCAGGAAATCGGTGATCACCTTAGCCTTCTGCTTGTCTTTGATTTCTTCGGGAACCAAGAGCCAGGTGAAGGAGGTCACTGGATAAGCGGTCTTGGCCGGCGAATCCGTGATCGACACACGGAAATCATCCGGCATCGTCACGCCCGCCGCCGCCGCACTGACCGAAGCCAGTTCGGCTTTAATGAACGCTCCCGACTTGTTACGGACTTTGCCGTAGGTCATCTTAGTCTGCCGGGCGTAAATCAGTTCCACGTAGCCGATGGAGTTCAGAGTCTGCTTGATCTGTCCCGACACGCCTTCATTACCTTTCCCGCCGAGACCGACCGGCCAGCTGACAGCCGGGCCCCTCCCGGCCTTCATCAGCCACTCCGGGCTGATCTTCGAAAGGTAGTCTGTCCAGATGAATGTCGTGCCGCTGGCATCCGAGCGGTGGACCACGATGATATCCGCGGAAGGCAGTTTCACACCGGGATTCGGCCCGGTGATCGCGGGGTCATTCCATTTTGTGACCTTTCCTAGAAAAATTCCGGCAAGCGCGTCCTGCGTGAAGTTCAGCTCAGCCGTCACCCCCGGAATGTTGTACGTCGGAACATCCGCGCCCAGCACGGTGGGGAAGTGCAGGATGTTGGTCCCACGCTTGTCGTGGAACTCCTTGATGTTGTCGTCGCTCATGGGGCCGTCGCTGGCGCCGAAGTCCACCGTTCCTTCGGTGACCTGTTTGATACCGCCGCCCGAGCCGATCGACTGGTAGTTGATCTGGATGTTGGGGTTGGCCTTGTGGTACTCGTCGAACCATTTCGAGTACATGGGATAGGGGAAGGTCGCACCGGCCCCGGTTACGTTGATCTGAGCGAAGCTCATCGCCGCGGCGGCAAGCCCCAAAATCGCAAACGAAATCACCCGTTTCATATGAGATCCTCCCTCTAAATTCGTCTAAAAGTTCGGCATGTTGCCAGGCAGCGTGTAACGCAGGTTGAAGTAGATGGTGTTGTCGTGGGTGTTCTTCGGCTGTCCCACAGCCACATACCATGGGTCGCGTTCCAGCCACTCATATTGTCCCATTGCGTTGATGGCGCCGTAGCGCGGACTGGCCCAGATGGTCTGGTTGAAACCAAACGTGATTTCGTTGATCACGCGGTTCTGGCTGTTCGGCGACCCGGTGTAGCCGTAGCCGATCTTTGTCGTTCCGTTCGCATCGAGCCCCGTATTGCGGCCGATGTAGTAGGCGCCGTAATAGGCGTAGAGCAGCAAACTAGGCACCACGCGAGCTTCGAAGCCGTCAACGGTACCCCCGGAATGAACCGTGCTCAGAGACCCGTTGGATCGGACGACCACATCGGGCGCCTGGCCGAAGAGGTAACGACCGCCGCCATCGCTCCAGTAGTTAGTCGTGATCAGGCGGAAATTCTTAAAGATCTCGGCGTTAGCGCCGACGATACCACCGGCGCCCGTCTTGGAGAAGTGCTGGCTCAAAAGGCTCGGATTCACGACCTTGAAGTCGCGCTCGATCCCGCCAACTTCGAAGTGGAAACGCGAGCTCGGGTCGAATGCCAGCTTGGCGATGATGTCGGGATGCACCGTGGGCTGGTTCAGGATGTTCTGACCGGCGCTTACGTTCTGCGAGATGTCGAGCTGCGCATTAGCGTACGAAGCAAACGCGGCCGGATATGTGATTGTGGACCCGCCCGCCGAACCGCCTGCGTACTGGTCGGGATTCTCAAACGACATCCCGAAAGTAACCTTGTTGCTGGGATGGAACAGAACGCGCATGCCGGGCTGGCGCGTCCAGGTCAAGCCCGTGTTGTAATTGATGTCCACATCCTGGGTGTAAAAGAGATTTCCGGGAAGCGCCGAAAGACCAACACGGTTAGGGGTCAGCAGACTCCAGCTCTGGCCCGCCAGAAACTCGATCGGCCCCTTGCGTACGTCTACCCAGAACAGGCGGAGGCGAGGCACAAAAGCGCCGTTGGAAGCGGCGATCCCATTCGATCCGCTGGTGCCATTGAAGTCAAATTCGTTGTACCCGATGAAGTGGGTTCCCTTCCAGTCGCCATCAAAGCGGAAGCCGATGCGCGAGTTCTGCGGGGTGAAGCGGAACTCAGCCAGATTACCGTTCACTGTATTGTTGAAGGGAACGCTACCGAAGTTCGAACCCATGCCGGATCCGGCGTTCTTGTCGCGCCAGACTGCGGTGAGATCCATGAACCCTATTGGGATCAGACAAGTGCTGCCCAGCCGGATGAAGGTCGGGGTCTGACCCTCTGGATTCGCTTCGCACGGGTTTGTGGCCGCAGTCTGGGCCGTCTGGGCCTGTGGAATCGGCGGTACAACTGGACTCGGCGGTACAACTGGACTCGGCGGGACAGCCGCGAACGGGCTGGGCTTCGGGTCCGGCAGCGGCGGCACTACCGGGGTAGTCGAGGCGACCTGGCCGGAGCTCGGAAATTGCGGCCCCGCAGGTTTGCCTTTGGCTTCCAGCTTCTCGAGCGCCGCGGCTTGGTCCGCCAAAATCTGTCTCAGTTGTTCAATCTGGGCTTGTTGGGCCGCCAGCTTGGCCTTCAACTGGTCCAAGTCGGATGCCGTCGCTGAATCGGCATCGCCGGCGTACGCCGCGCCTACGACGAGGATAGACGCAAGTACCACATTATAAAACGCTTTCATTCAGACGCTCTCCTGTGGGATGGGTGAAAAACTGTACTTAGAGGAAACAGCTTATCCCCGATTTGTTAACGACCGATGAACGCCGGGTGGCGACACGGTAACAATTTATGTGTTACAAAAGGCGCGTCTTTGTTTTCTCTGACGTGCCTAGCGTGGCGCGCCGAACGTGAACCGGGAGTCGTGCACCTGCCCCTTGTCGTCCACTGTGGCAACTGCTTCAAATCCAGGAGCTTGCGGCGTGCCGAAGCGCAGGTCGATGAGTTCCACCTTGCTGGCGCCCAACGCCGTAGAGACCCGCCAAAACGGAAGCTGGTTGAAGCTCGCGAACGCCCGAAACGCTTCGGTTGGGCGAACTGCGTCGATGGCCGCTGAGGACACCGTGGGGTAGTCGGCGCGTCCCGCCCCGGGGTCGAATTCACCCGTCAGATCGACCGGGACCTCATAGACGAATCCGTCGCCTTCGACGATGCCGCGCCAGCGCCACGGGCTGATGCGGCTGGGCGTCGCCGTCACCCGGATCGGCAATCCACCGGCGTAAAGATGCGCGCCCAGCACCGCCAGCGCGCGCTGGTGCAGCACCCAGCGGCCGCCGTCGTAAAGCAGCACCGCCGCCAGCGCGAATTGCGCCCATCCACGCACTGGCGCGGGCACTTTGCGCGAGGCAATTTCGGAGCTGACCAGCCCCACCAGCGCCGGGGCCGCCAGGGCCGCGATCAAAATCAGCAGAATCCACGGATCGATAATGTCGGTGATGTCCAGACGCAACCAGCGCGGCGAAAACGGCAACAACAGGCGGATCCCGTAGACGTTGGTCCAATCCAGCAAGAGATGGCTGAGCACGCCGGCCAAACAGGCGAAATAGGCGCTCCAACCGATCCGCGCGCGGGCCACCAGACGCGCCACCAGCAGCGGAGCCAGCGCCAGCACCGGAGCGCATGCCAGCGAATGGGTGTAGCCGCGGTGAATGTCTAAATAAGACAAGGCTCCCCGGAAGCCGCTGGCTGCGTCCACGTCCGGCGCGTTGGCCGCCAGCAGCAGCATTAGCGTCGTTCCCTTTTCGCGCCCCAAACCGCCGCGCGCCAACATCCATCCGGTGAGCGTGTGGGTGACGTTATCCATTACTTGGAATGGTATTTGGAATGGTACTTGGGATGGTACTTGAAATGGATCATCGGGCTGATCCATACGCAGGCGGAACCAGCAGGCTTACAGCGCCGGGCACGATCTCGATCGCCGCAGGGCCGCGGCCCACGTATTCGCCGTCGATCTGGAGATGGGCGTCGGTCAGCACTTCGGCGGCATCCGCGGCCAGCACGCGCACACCACGCATCGACTTCACGCGGCGCAGCAGGACGCCCGACATGTACCAAGCGTAGCGCAGCGCTTGCGTGCCTTCGAACGTGACGACCTCGAAGGCGTCGTCCAGCAGGGAAGCGCCGCGCGCGATCTCGAGATCGCCCCCGTAGTTGCGCACCCGGCTCACCAGGGCGAAGCCACAGCCGTGGGCTGCGCCATTGACCCGGACCTCCAGCGGCTCCACGCGGCGTGTGATCTGGGCCAGGCCGGACCACCAATACGCCAGCTTGCCGAAGGCCGCCTTGAAGCCCGGATCGATCTCGTGCACTACACGTGCATCCAGGCCCACGCCGCACATCATCAGGAAGTAGCGCGTCTCGCCTTCCCGCGTGACGATCCGGCCGGCCGCTAGCGTGCGCGGAACGCTGGCGGCGAGCCGCTTCGCAGCCCACTCCAGGCGCGAACCCAGGCCCAATTCCGTCGCCAACACGTTAGCCGTGCCGCCAGGCAGAATTCCCAGCGGAACGCCGGTATGCGCCATGCCGTTGGCGACCTCATTGATGGTACCGTCGCCTCCCAGAACCACCACCAGATCGGACCCGTTGGCGACGGCGCTGCGCGCCAGGCTGGTGGCGTGTCCCGCGCAGTAGGTGGGCAGCAACTGCGGCGCGATGCCCGCGCGGCGTAACGCGGCCGTGGCCCGTTCCACCAGGCGCCCGGGGTTGCGTCGGAATTTTCCAGCCGTCGGATTGTAGATCATCACCGGCTGGTGATACTCGGCAAGGCTGTTCATGATAGCGTCGCTGGTGTGCACGCCTTCACGTCCACCGCTGTTGCTGCGTTCGGTTAGCGTTTGCGGCTGACTTTCTTCGCCGCCGGCTTAGGCGCCGCCTTCTTCACGGCGACTTTCTTGGGCGCGGCCTTCTTGGGCGCGGTTTTGGCCCACAGTTGTCTGCTGGCGATGTCGGCGCCCTCGCGCAACGAGCGCAGCTTCATCCAGCACAGCGTCGGGAACACGGCGCCGAAACCGGCGAAGGTGCCGAAGCCGCAATCCGTCCCGGCGATCACGCGCTCACGGCCCACAGCCCCGGCGTAGCGCAGGATTCTTTGGGCCACCAACTGAGGGTGCTCGACGAAATTGCAACTGGTGTCCAGCACGCCCGGCACCAGGATCTTGCCCGCCGGCAGCTTGTGGGTCTGCCACAGCTCCCATTCGTGTTCATGGCGCGGGTTGGCGCCCTCGATCAGGATCTGCGAGGGCTTGGCCTTCAGCACCGCGCCCAGCACCTTGGCCAAGGGAATGTCGCGGGTGTGCGGACCCTCGTAGTTGCCCCAGCAGATGTGCATGCGCACGCGGTCGGCCGGCACATGGGCCAGCGCGTGATTGAGCGCCTCCACCTGAACGTGTGCGTTGCGTACGAATTCCTTGTCGTCCACGTCCCGGAAGCGAATGTGCCGCCCCATCCCCAGGTCCGGACAATCCACCGAGAGGTACAGTCCGGAATTGACGATGGTTTCGTACTCCTCGCGCATCGCGCTCGCCAGCGCCTCGAGATAGGTCTGGTGCGACGGATAGTATTCGTTGGGCTGAAACACGGCGATGGTCCCCGGAGACGCCGCGGTCATGAAGCCTTCCACGCCCTTGGTCTCCGACACGGCCTTTTTCAAGCGCGCGATGTCCTTGTGCAGCGGCTCCAGATTCTTGACTCCAATGGGTCCTTTGCAAATCGGCCGCAAATACTTGGGCGTGGCGCCCATGGCGGCGATCTTGTCGCGATACTCGGGGAAATCGTCCAGGTCTTGCGGAGTGGCGCGGGGAACGTTGCCCGGCTCAAAACCCGTCAGCCGGTGCCGGATGTAGGTGGCGTAGCTGATCTTGCTCATCTCGCCGTCGCTGACAAAATCCACCCCGGCTTGCGCCTGCTTCTTCACCGCGTCCCCCACCGCGCGTTGCATGGTTTGGTCGAATAGGGCGGGGTCGTAAGGCTCGCCGCGATCCTGCGCAAACAACAGATCGACAACGTCCTGCGGGCGGGGCAGGCTGCCGACGTGCGTGGTCAGAATGCGGTTTTGAGACAAGCTCAAGCGGATCGCCTCCTCCCGGCAAATCGCTCATCATACCACAAGCTTGCAGCGATCCGCCGCCAGTTCTCTGCGGCACCGAGAGCCTCGGAACCCGGCCTCCCTCCTAAGAACGGCACTTGACGTGCTCAAGCATCCGATATGGGACACGCCCAGCACGCTGCTCGCGACTATTCTCAAACCCCTCTCAACATCTACTGGGAGATGACGCTAGCCTGTCCGCTGGCGTGCCGGCACTGCCGGGCTGAAGCTGTGCCCCGGGCCCTGCCGGGTGAGCTTACAGGCGCAGAAAGCCTGGCGTTCCTGCGCCAGATCCCGGACTTTGGGCATCCCATGCCCCAGCTTATCCTCACCGGGGGTGACCCCCTCCAGCGCGCCGACCTGTTCGAGATGATCGACGAAGCCCGCCGCCTGGGTATCGGCGTCTCCATCACACCCGCCGCCAGCCCGGCGCTGACCCGCGACGTGCTCGAAAAGCTACAGGCCCACGGTGTCGAAGGTCTGGGGCTAAGTCTCGACGGCTCAACGGCCCAGCGTCACGATTCCCTCCGCGGCGTCCCCGGCACCTTTGACCTGACTCTGCGGGCCATGCGCTGGGCGCAGGAGATCGGTATGCCGTTGCAAGTCAATACCCTGGCCTGCGAGGAAACCGCCGCCGATGCGCCCGGTATTTTCGAATTGCTGAAGCCCTTAGGCGTCGCGCGGTGGAGCTTGTTCTTCCTAATTTCGGTGGGCCGCGGCAAGGTGCTGCAGCCGCTCTCGCCGGAAGCGGGCGAGCGCCTGATGAATTGGGTCTACGACATCACGCCCACAGCGCCGTTCATTGTCGCCACCACGGAGGCGCCTTCCTACCGGCGCGTCGCGTTGCAGCGGATGCGCGAGGAGGGCTTGCACGGCGACGACATCAAGCGCAGCGGCGTGTACCGCGGCTTCGGGATTCGCGACGGCCACGGGATCGTATTTGTCTCCCACACCGGCGACATTTGTCCGGCCGGTTTCCTTCCGCTGACCGCGGGCAACGTGCGCACGGACCGCCTCGCCGACGTTTACCGCAGCGCGACGCTGTTCCGCGCGCTTCACGATCCGGCGCAGCTCGAAGGGCGCTGCGGAGAGTGCGAGTATCACGCGCTGTGCGGCGGCTCGCGCGCCCGGGCCTACGGGGCTAGCGGAAACCCGCTGGCCGAAGATCCGTTGTGCGTCTACCAGCCGCGCTCGGCTGTCGCTATCGGTGCGCCCAGCGGCCGCTAACGGCTCCTTTTGTGTACACTGTGACTCATGCCGAAGGACTTTGCGCCTGTATTCGCGACGCTTAAGCCGCTGCTCGAGAAGCACGCCAAGCGTCTCGCAGTGAAAACTGACCGGCCTGGCGAATACACCTTAGTCACGAAATGCGCTTCGCCGTTCCCGCAACACAAAGGCCAGCCTATGTGGGTCGCTTCCGTCCGCGTGGGCAAAGCTTACGTGAGTTTTCACCTGATGCCGATCTACATGTCGCCCGAGCTTACAGGTGGCCTCTCTCCCGAGCTGAAGAAGCGCATGCAGGGCAAGTCTTGTTTCAACTTCAAGACGGTTCCGGAACCGGAGCTGATCGCCGAGTTGAAGGAACTGACCAAGGCAGCGCTCGAAAAGTGGCGCGGGAAGCAGTGGCTGTGAATCGCTCGCGGATAGTCCGGGGACAAGCATAGTGGGTCGTTTCCCCGATGCGGGCTTGGTGCTTTACTTCACCAACTCAGGGATATGGGACTGGTGCACTTCGCCGCCCGTCAGGTGACGCCCCGGAGATACGCCGGAGGTGCACGACATTGAAGTTGGAGTCAGGAGAGTCACGAACCTTTTCTCAGCCACAGATACCACACTGATTCCACACCGATGCGACCGATGCTTTGAGCGTCGTCATCCGTGTGAAATCTGTGTGGTATCCGTGGCCCAACGGTGTGCGTACGGGTGCGCTCGGACGCTCCTCTGAGTTCGAGGACACCCGGGTGTGCGACCTAGAACTGGAGAGTTCCAGGCCCGGATCAAGAACCAGTCACAAGCCATATCCCATTGAAACCGTTCATAAATACACCCGGTTCTCTGGACACCGCCAGCTATCCTGGGATGTGGAGATGTTCTTTATGTGACGGCGCCTCTGTTCGCCATCGATCCGACACAATCCGACACATCCGACACCTGCATAAAATCTGTCGGCTGGTAGCCGTTGGGGGGACACGGCCTTTTTAGGCTGCCTCCGGCTTTTGAGTTGGCGTCGCGAGCCGAGCAGCCGGCTGCGGGCTTAAAGCCCGACCGCACCGCGAATTTCCCGGCGTAGCTGGCACGCTCGGATTCTCGAGATTTTGCGTAGGAATCCCGGAGGCTCCACTTGTATGTCGCGCACCCATTCGCCGGAGGCGATTGGCTTCGGCCGCTAGTAGTGCGCTACGATTGAGTAGCAATCGCGAAGTGGCAGCGTGACGGTCGGTGCAGCGGACCTCCGAGCCAGTTTGAACGCGCAGGATTTACGCGCAGGAGGATCCGAGCAAATGAGACTTGTCATTTTTCCCCTAGTTTTCCTGTGTGGAGCCGTGCTGGCGCCACGGGCGTCGGCCTCCGTGATCAACTTCGGCCCCACCAATCAAAGCATCACCCTCACCGGTGTGGGCGCCAACGGCGCGGGACAAGCCTTTTCCCGCGTTACTTGGGGCTCTTGCGTGTTCAACGATGCCGTTACCACGTGCACTCTGACGGCCCCATTCACCGGCGTCGGCGGAGGGGGCACTGTTGCTTTCGTGCTCAGCTACCAGGGGAATGGACCGTCTCCTATGACAGCCGTTGTCTTAGACCCAACCAACCCTAACACCATTACCATTTCCATAAGTGGCGGCTCTTTCGTGGAGACGCTCACGGAAAACAACGGGTCCACCCTTACTTATTACGGAGCAACCTCCAGTTTCACCTCTTGGACAACGCAGTGCACGGGCGTCCCGGTTTGTGACGCCCAACACGTGGGGCTGACCCCGAACGCGACCATCACGGGGCCGTTCTCCGCCACCAACGACATCACCCCTGCGATCCGGTCCTCGGGAGTCATCAGCGCCGGCGCCTTCGGAGCCTTCCCTTCCGTCGCGCCGGGCACCTGGATCGAGATCTACGGCTCGAAGCTGGGCACCACCGTCGCCCAGAGCAACACCTGGGGCGCATCCGATTTCAATGGCGTCAACGCGCCCAAGGCGCTGGCGGGAACCACGGTTACGATCGGAGGCCAGCCCGCATTTATCGACTACGTGAGCGCCGAGCAAGTGAATGCACAAGTACCCTCAAGCGTCGCGACGGGACAGCAGCAGGTCGTGGTGACCACGGGCGGCGGGAGTAGCATCCCGTATCCTGTTCAGGTGAACCCCATCCAGCCGGGGTTGCTCGCGCCGCCGGTGTTCCAACTTAATGGGCGCCAGTATATCGTGGCTCTGTTTCCGGACGGGGTCACGTATGTGCTTCCTCCCGGCGTAACCAGCGCCGTGCCCACCAGGCGAGCCAGGCCCGGCGACACCATCTTGCTCTACGGCGTGGGCTTCGGACCGGTGACGCCGAATATCCCGGCCGGCCAAGTCGTAGAGCAGTCCAATACGCTCCCGTCGTTCCAGGTTTCCTTCGCGGGGACCCCCGCCCAGGTGAATTACGACGGTTTGGCGCCGACCTACGTGGGCCTCTATCAGTTCAACGTGGTCGTGCCCACCACTGCGGCCAGCGACACCGTCCCGCTCACGTTCTCGGTAGGGACAACCGCGGGATCGCAGACCCTGGTGATCTCCATCGGAAACTGACGAGCATCTCCTCTCCCAACCTCCATTGCGAGGCGGTATAGTAGCGCAGAGAGGTGGCGAATGACGAACCGCAGATCGTTCTTGTCCGCGTTGTGGTGCGCGTTGGCGCTGGCGGTCACCGCTTTCATGCCGGCAGCTTCGGCCCAGACGCCGAAGGCCAAGCCGCCTAAATCACTGCGGCTGTACGTGTTCGATTGCGGTACCTTGGACATCCCCGACACCGCCAATTACGGGCTAAAGCCGGAGGAGTTGGTCACCAAGAACATGTCGGTGGCCTGCTTTCTGGTGGCGCATCCCAAGGGAACTCTCATGTGGGACACCGGCGCGGTTCCGGATGGCAACTTCAAGCCGGGGGGCGGCCCAGGAACCATGCGCTACGCCACCTCGCTCCGGCCCCTCGCGGCGGACCTTGCCGATATCGGATACCGCCCGGCGGACATCACTTATCTGGCACTGTCGCATTTTCACTGGGACCACATCGGGAACTCGAATCTGTTCGCCGGTTCCACGTGGCTGGTGAAGCAGGCCGAGCGCGACATCATGTTCAGCGATCCGCCGTCGCCGCGCACCGAACCCGCCAACTTCGCCGCGCTTAAGAACAGCAAGACCACCATCATCACCAAGGACGAATACGATGTGTTCGGCGACGGCTCGGTGATCATCAAGGCCGCGCCCGGACACTCGCCCGCGCACCAAGTGTTGTTTCTGAAGCTGAAGCAGACCGGCCCGGTGGTACTCAGCGGCGATTTGTACCACTATCCGGAGGAGCGCAAACTGGGCAAGATTCCCACCAACGAGTTCAACCCCGCGCAAACGGCCACCTCGCGTGCCGAAATCGAGGCGTTCCTCAAGAAAACCGGCGCGCAGCTTTGGATTCAGCACGATCTGACGGCCAATCGGAAGCTGAAAAAATCGCCCGCATTTTACGAATAGATTACGCCGCGGGGTGTAAGCAAGAAAACCGGCTTAAATCGCCACCCTTTGCGCTACCATGGAGCAAGGAGCGTTCCTGCCGCGTTTGTGTGCGGCCTTCAAAAATTGATCCAACACTCAATGTCATGGGACCTGTCTCGATTATGTGCCGGTGAGCAGGCTCCGGTGGGCAACCGCCATGGAGAAGCCTAATGGTGCTCGGAGGGTTCCCCCCTTTAGTTCGGGGTCAAATGACGGAGGCTAGGACGGCGACGGTGGTGCGCTCCTCTTTGACCACCCTTATCTTTTGACCAATCTCCTCTTTATTGGCGACATCTTCGCTTCGGTAGGCCGGGGTCTAGTAGCCCGCCACCTTCCCGAGATCGCCGCCGCGGAGCAGGTCCATCTCACCATTGCAAATGGCGAGAACGCCGCCGGTGGGTTCGGCATCACGCCGCAACTGGCCGAGGAACTGTTCACCTACGGCGTGGACGTGCTCACCAGCGGCAATCATATCTGGGACAAGAAGGAGATCTACGATTACCTGCCGCGCCAGCAACGCCTGCTGCGGCCGGCCAACTATCCGGTGGGATTGCCCGGCTCCGGACTTCTGGTCAAGGAAGCCCGCAACGGAGTTCCCGTAGCGATCCTGAACCTGCAGGGCCGCGCGCACATGGCGCCCATCGACTGTCCGTTCCGAAAAGCGGATGAGCTGCTGGCCTCGCTGCCGGACGTCAAGGTCCGCTTCGTCGATTTCCACGCTGAATTGACCAGCGAGAAGACCGCCATGGGCTGGTATCTGGACGGTAGAGTTTCCGCCGTGGTGGGCACCCATACCCACGTCCCCACTGCCGACACGCGCATTCTTCCCAACGGCACGGCTTATCAGACCGACGCCGGCATGACCGGCCCCTACCACGGGATCATCGGCGTGGACAAGGACATCATCCTCCAAAAATTCCTGACCCAGCTTCCCGTCCGCATGGAAGCAGCCCGGCATGGAGCGGAATTGCATGGTGTGATCGTGCAAGTGGATGAGTCGAGCGGGCGCGCCACGGCCATCCGTAGAATCGAAGTAAGCTGAGGAAGTGGCCCTCCCGGCGGGGTGCTGGGAAACCGGAATTTAGCCGCTGATAAACGCGGATACGATTCTTGTTTTATCCGCGTTCATGGGAAAACTGGATGGCGTTACCCTTCGAACAAGCCCGCGCGTGTGTGATTCAAGAGGTGGGACAAGCTTTAGCCGCTCGACGCCCCGCCACGGAAGAGCTTGAAACCCTGACCGCAGCGGGGCGCGTTCTGTCCGAAGACATCCCGGCCGACCGCGACTACCCGCCGTTTCGCCGTTCAGCCCGCGATGGTTTCGCCGTGCGTGCAGTGGATTTACCTGGCGATCTGGAAGTGATCGGCGAGGTGCGCGCCGGCAGCCTCTTCGAAGGCACGATCGGCTCGGGCCAAGCGGTGGAGATCATGACCGGCGCTCCGCTGCCCGAAGGCGCCGACGCGGTGGTGATGGTCGAGCATGCCGAGCGCAGGGGAGAGCGCGTACACATCGCCCGCACGGCCAAGCCCGGAGAAAACTTCGGCGCCCGAGGGATGGAAGCAGCGCAGGGCGCCGCGGTGCTGCGCGCCGGACAGCGCCTGGGCTTCGCGGAGATCGCCGCGCTGGCGATGGTGGGGCGCACTCGCGTGCAGGTGTACCGCCAGCCGCGAGTGGGAATTGTGCCCACCGGCGATGAGATCGTCGAGGTTCACCAGCAGCCCGAGCCGTATCAGATCCGTAACTCTAACGCCTGGTCGCTCACGGCACAAGTGGCCCGCGCCGGAGCCGAGCCGCGGATCCTCCCGATCGCGCGCGACAACTACGAGTCCACGCGCAGCGCGGCGGAGGCCGGTCTCCAGTGCGATCTGCTGCTGCTTTCCGGCGGCGTGTCCGCGGGCAAATACGACATCGTGGAGCGCGTGCTGGCCGATTTGGGCGCGCGATTCTTCTTCGACCGCGTGGCCATCCAGCCGGGCCAGCCGCTCGTGTTCGGCACGGCGTGCAACACGTTCTTCTTCGGACTGCCGGGCAATCCCGCGTCCACCATGGTGACTTTCGAGGTCTTCGCGCGAGCCGCGGTCGACCTGCTGAGCGGCTCGAGCGACACGCCTCTGCCGTTCCTCCGGGCGCGGCTGGAACGCGAAGTCCGCCAGCATCCTGGCCTGACGCGCTTTCTACCAGCCCGCCTTTCGCCCGATGGAGCGAGCATTATGCCCGAGCGATCGCAGGGCTCCGGCGACATCTGCGCACTGGCCCGCGCCAATGCGTTTGTGGTCACAACGCCGGATCGGGAAGTGTGGAACGAAGGGGACGATATACGGGTGCTGATGAAATGAAGAAACTCTCGCATTACGATGACGCCGGCCGCGCCAGCATGGTGGACGTCTCGGCGAAGGCCGACACGCGGCGAGTAGCCCGGGCCCAGGCGTTTGTCAAGATCCGTCCGTCGGTGCTCAAGAAACTGCCGCAAAACCCGAAAGGCGATCCGCTGGAGGTAGCCCGCATCGCCGGGATCTCCGGCGCCAAGCGCACCGCGGAGTTGATTCCCATGTGCCACCCTTTGCTGCTGTCGCACGTGGATGTGGACGCCCAGGTGGAATCGCGCGGCGTGCGCATCACCACCACGGTTTCGACCACCGGGCCCACCGGCGTCGAGATGGAAGCGCTGACCGCGGCGGCCGTGGCCGCGCTGACGGTTTACGACATGACCAAGGCGCTGGACAAGCGCATCGAGATCCAAGACATTTTGTTGCTGGAGAAGACCGGAGGCAAGAGCGGGACATTCCAACGTGTCAACAAACGCCGGGGCCAGCGCCAAGGAAGGTCATGATCCGCTTCGCCGTCATCACCATCAGCGATTCCGCTGTGGCCGGCACGCGCGCCGACCTGTCCGGCCCCGCGCTCGAACAGCGCGTTCAGGAGTTGGGCTGGACCGTCGCGGCGAAACAACTTCTGCGCGACGAGGTCATGGAGATCGCGCAAGCGCTGATGAAGCTGGCCGACGGCGGCGAAATCGACGTGATCCTGACCACCGGTGGCACCGGCCTCGGCCCCCGCGACGTAACCCCGGAAGCCACCCGCGCCGCGGCGCACCGCGAAGTCCCAGGTTTTGGAGAAATGATGCGCGCCGAGGGTTTGAAAACCACGCGTTTTGCCCCGCTGTCCCGCGGAGGAGCCGCCACGCGCGGCCAGACGCTCATCCTGAACCTCCCCGGCTCGCCGCGCGGCGCCGTAGACTCATTCAACGTTGTGGCGGGCCTGCTGCCGCACGCTGTGGACTTGCTGCACGGCCGGACCAAGCATTAGCCTGCCTGGGTCGAGTGATGAAAACAGCCGCCTCGAAAGCCGGCGGCAGCCAGCAATGGCTGCCCCACAGGGATTAGCTATTTCTGCGCGACGCAGGTGAAGTTCTCGGCGGAGTCGATGCTGCCGCTGCCCTTGTATTCGGCGACCTGGGGATAGGCGCAGATGGGCCGCGTGCGAGTGGTCTTGCCGCCTTCGACGTGTGCGCCGACCACCATTGACGGGGCTTGGCCTTTTTCTACCCAGTTCACCGCGGCCGTGAGCCAATCGACATTGCCGCAGCCAGGGCCGCCGCCGCAATGGAACATGCCGGGGACGGGGAAGAAGCGGTAGAAATCCTTGGTCTCCTTTTCACCCATTGCCTTCATGGCGGCTTCGTAGTAACCGATCGACATTTTGGGAGTCACGCCGGGGTCGGCCCAACCGTGATAGTGGACGATCTTTCCGCCGCGCATCTTCACCGCGGTCAGGTCGGGAATGGTCGCGTCGATGCGCAGGCCGGTGGAGGTCATGCGCTGCGAGTCCACATCGAAGTTGAAGGTGTGGAAATCGTAGGTGGGGCCGGGCGCGGGGTCGAAGGCCATGTACTTCATGAAACTTTCGGCGAGCCCAAAACTCTCGCCGGCGGTGCGTTCCCAGCCGCTGTGGAGCTCGTTATTGCGGCCCTGCGGCGCCATGGCTTCGCCGCCCACGGGCATACCGGGGAACAACTGGCGGCCTTTGGAATCGCGCGGGCCGTCGTACACTTTCTTCAAGCCTTCGATTTGCGCACCGGTGAAGCAGTCAAGCGCGTCGGAGTCGCCGGTGCAACGTTTCAGATCCTTGGTTGGATCGAAATTGCACTTGAGGGGATTTTCGATCAGGCCGTCCTTGAGTCCGTCAAGCGCGTCGCACTTGCCGTACACGGCGGCGGCCAGCGTGGGGAGCTTCGCAACCGCGATCTTGCCCGGGCCCTCGTTGATCGCCAGATAATTCCAGATGGCCTTCATCTGCAGGCCGGTCAGGAACAACACGGGCGCGCCGACTACGTAGCCGTCGAAATCCTCCGGGTACCGCTGGGCTTCCATGAGTCCCTGGCGGCCGCCGGTGGAGCAGCCGACCCAGTAGGAGTAGAGCGGATCGCTGCCATAGTAGGCGCGGATCATTTTCTTGGCGAGCAGCGCGGTCTCATGCACGGCGAGGTAGCCGTGATCGACGAGCTTGCGCGCGGCGTTGGGATTGGTGGCGCTCGGGTAGGCGAACTGCGCGCCCGGTTCCTTCTGCGCGTCGTGACCGGTGTCGGTGGAAGTGGTGGCGTAGCCCAAGCGCACCGCCGTGTCCATGGGGCCGAGGCTCAACACGCCGGCCCATCCGCCGCCGCCCTCCATCTGGAAGCGCTGGTTCCAACTGGTGGGCAGCTTCACAGCGAACTTGGCCTCGGGCCAGATCGAGCCGCGGATATCGCAGTGCTCGGGGAGATTGGGGGTGGCGGCGACGAGCTTGGCGGAGTCGATGGTGACGTCGGCGCCGAATTTGGCGGAAGCGAGATCGTCGCACTTTTGGATGGGCGCGGCGGCGAAGGCGCCGGCGCAGGTTAACGCCAGCAGGAGGGTCGTGTACCGGATGGTCATGATTTTCTATATTAGTCGGAATTTCGCGCGGGGTCGCGGGGGTGGCGATGTGATCGCTCCGCAGGTCAGTCCTGCGCCGGATACGCGGTTATCGTGGCGCCAGAGGCATCTGCCTTCGCCAGCAACTCCGCGCGATCGAGCAACAACGTCCGCCCCGCATCCACGGCCAGGGCCGTGGCGCCGGTTTCACACATTACTTCGACCGTCTGGGGCCCGATCACCGGCACGTCGAACAGGAGGTGCTTGCGGCGTCCGGAGGCCTTCACCAGCGTCAGGGGTTTACCTTCGGCGAGCGACGCGGCCCGGCGCAGCACGGCGTCGGTGCCTTCCATCGCTTCCACGGCGACGCAAGCGCGGCCCGCGATCACAACGCTCTGGCCGATATCGAGCGACGACAGCGCGGCGGCGATGCGCCGGCCGTAGGCGATGTCGCGCTCTTCTTCGGAGGACGGTTTGCGGCGGGTGAGCACGCCTTCGGGCGCCAGCAGATCCTTCAGCAGCAGCGTCGAATCGGCCAGGGTGATGCCTTCGTCCGCCAGGACCTTAACGACTGCCTGGATCAGCGCATCCGTATTCTTGGTGTCAAGCGCGGCCAATAATTTCACCAAGCGCCAGTCGGGGACGATCGACGAAAAAATCTTGGCGTGCTTCACTTGGCCGCACATCATCAACTGCGTAATGCCTTCGCGCTTGCATATTTCGATCAGCTTGCTGAGCGCGCCGAGCGAAATCCAGTGGAAACGCACGGTCAAGGCTTCGATTTCCGGGGAGGCTTCCTCCTTGATGCCGATGGCGACGATTTCCATTCCGGCCTGGCGGGCGGCTTCCAATGCCAGCACCGGGAAGCGGCCGTTTCCAGCGATCATGCCCAAAGCCATAGGCGGCCCTACTTCACGAATCCGCGCTCGCTCTGCGCGATGAACTCGAGCAACTCGGCGATTTCCAGAATTGGCGGCACCTCTTCGGCGATCCGCTCGATGGCTTGGCTGGTGTTGAGTCCGGCGCGGGTGAGGATGCGGAGCGTTTTGTTCAGCGCGTCGATGGTTTCGGCGGGAAACCCGCGCCGCTCCAGGCCTACCGCGTTGGCGCCGAAGACTTTGGTTTCCCGTTCGCTCACGGTGGTGGAAAAAGGCAGCACATCCTGGGTGATGACGCTGTAGCCGCCCACGATGGCGTGGCGTCCGATGCGGCAGAATTGGTGCACCGCGCTGCCGGCGCTGACCACCGCCCAGTCGCCGACCGTGACGTGTCCGCCCAGCGTGGCCGCATGGCCGATCACGGTGCGGCCGCCCACCTTGGTGTCGTGGGCCACGTGAACGTAGGCCATCAGCAGATTGTCGTCGCCGATCGAAGTGAGCATTCCGCCGCCTTCCGTGCCGCGATGAATCGTGACAAACTCGCGGATCTTGTTGCGGTGGCCGATGGAGGTGCGGCTGCGCTCGCCTTTGTACTTTAAATCCTGCGGCGCGACTCCCACCGTCGAGTAGGGATAGAATACGTTGTCCTCGCCGATTTCGATGGGGCCTTCCATGAACACGTGGGCCATCAGGCGGGTGCGAGCGCCGATGGAGACATCGGCCCCGACGATCGAATACGGGCCGATCTCGGCTGACTCGGCGATGCATGCGCTGGGATCGACGATCGCCGTGGGATGAATCGGCATGGGTTTAAATCTGCAAGGGGACGCGTTACGCCCCTTGCGTCGCACCGGGCCGGTCGGCGAGTTTGCACATCAATTCCGCCTCGGCCACCACGGCGCCATCGACGGTGGCTGTGCCGTACATTTTGGCGACGCTGGCTTTCCGCTTAGCGACCTTCATCTCGATCCGCAGCTGATCGCCGGGGCGCACCGGTTTGCGGAATTTGGCTTCATCGATGCTGACCAGCAATACCAGTTTGTTGTGCCGGTCGGGGATCGAGCTAAGCACCAGCACTCCGGCCACCTGCGCCATCGCTTCGATGATCAGCACGCCGGGCATCACTGGAAAATCGGGAAAATGGCCGGAGAAAAACGGCTCGTTGGCGGTGACGTTCTTGATTCCGACCACGCGTTCTTCTTCCAGTTCCTCGATGCGGTCCACCAAAAGCATGGGGTAGCGATGAGGAAGAATCTCGCGGATGGCTTGGATATCCAGGGCGGGCATGCAGTTTTGTCATTATAACAACAGTGGACTCCTGCCTTGAGTTTGCGCGTGAACAACAAAGCGCCATCGCCGCGATGATTGAAGAATTCGCGGCTTGTGAATCGCCGACCGACGATGCGGGGGCAGTGAATCGCTTCGTGGAGTTGTTGGCCGCGCGAGTCGAAGGGCTCGGCCGCGTGCGCACCTTGTCTGGAGGCAAGTTCGGAAAGCATCTCCGTTGCGAACTCAAATTGCCGGGCAAGCCGAAGTCCGGACAGATTCTCGCCCTGGGACACTCCGATACCGTGTGGCCGATAGGAACACTGCGCACAATGCCAGTCAAACAGGCTCGCGGCCGCATTTGGGGGCCCGGCGTGCTCGACATGAAAGGCGGTCTGGCGCTGTTCCTTTGCGCGGTCCGAGCCTTGCGCGAACTGGATGTCCCGGTGAACCGCCGCGTGGTCCTGCAAGTGAATTCCGACGAGGAAACCGGCAGCGAGTCTTCGCGCACTCTTACCGAAGCAATCGCGCGGCAGAGCATCGCGGTGCTGGTGCTCGAACCCGCCGCCGGCTTGGACGGCCGCGTGAAAACGGCCCGCAAGGGGGTCGGCGATTATTCGATCACCATCCGGGGACGGGCGGCCCATGCCGGACTCGACTTCGCCAACGGCGCGAATGCGATCGTCGAAATGGCGCGGCAGTTGGAGAGAATCGCCGGCTTCACCAAGCTCGACCGGGGCATTACGGTCAGCCCTGGGGTGGTGCACGGTGGAACGCGCAGCAATGTGGTTCCGGACGAGTGCCGCGCCAAAATCGACGTTCGCATCCCGCGCATGGCCGACGCGCGCTATCTCGACCGCTGCTTTAGCTCGCTCAAGCCGTTCGACCGGCGGTGCTCCCTCGAGGTGACCGGAGGCGTGAACCGTCCGCCGCTGGAGCGGAGCGCCGGGGTGAGAAAACTGTTTCGCCTGGCCCAGTCGTTGTCGGCCGAGATGGGCCTGGGGCTGGAAGAAGCGGCGGTGGGCGGCGGTTCGGACGGAAACTTCACCGCGGCCTTGGGCATTCCCACGCTGGATGGCCTGGGTGCGGTTGGGGAAGGCGCGCACGCCGCCAACGAAAGCATTCTGCTCAGCCGCATCGCCGACCGCACCGCGTTGCTGGCCAAGTTGATCGCGGCGCTTTAAGGGCAGCGCTGCCATAATAGAAGCAAGCTTATGCGCCGCCTTAGGTGGCTTTTGCCGGCCGCCATCATCGCCATCGTGGTCTGGATCGCCGTGACTTATTCCAAACGGAAAGCCACGCTTGCCAGCGAAGCCCCGGCGCCGCCACCGCCGCTCGCACAAGGCCTGGAGGGCCGGGCCAACGACTGGTGCTACAAGCAGAACTCCGGCGATCTGCCGCGCGTGCAGATCTGCGCAAAGAGTTTTCGCCAGATCACAGAGCCGTCGCTGATGGAGCTGGACGGTGTGGAGCTGGACTTGTACCACGCCAACGGCAAGCAGTTCGACCTGGTGAAAACCGCCAGCGCGCAGTTTGATATAAACGGCAAGACGCTGTACTCCGATGGAGAAGTGGACATCACTATGGGAGTGCCGGCGGTAGGCCCGCAGCACGGTCGGGTCCTGCGGATTCGCACCTCCGGGGTGCGGTTTGCAAGCGACACCGGCAAAGCCTCTACGGACCGCGCTGCCACGTTCGAATTCGATCAGGGCGGGGGTTCCGCGGTGGGTGCGGAGTACGATCCGCAGACACGTGAACTACACTTGGCGAGCCAGGCGAAACTGGATTGGCGCGGCGCGTCCGCGGACGCGATTCCGATGCACATCGAATCCGGAACGGGAGTGTATTCCGAGCGCGAAGCCAAAGTGACGCTGGGACCGTGGTCCAAACTGGCTCGCGGCACGCTGCAGATGGATGGCGGCGCGGCGGCGGTTTTGCTGGACAAGAATCAAATCCGTCAGGCGGATATCCAGGCGGTGCGGGGCACGAAAGACGACCCCGGGCGCAAGGTGGAGTTTGCGGCCGATCACGCGGTTCTGGACTTCGGCGAAGCGGCCCAGATCCGCGCCATCCAGGGGGAGCGGAATACTCGCTTGGTCTCCACCTCCGATACGTCACGCACCACCATGACCGCGGACCGCTTGAATCTGGAGTTCGCGGTGGCCGACAAAGAAAGCGTGCTTACGGCCGCCCTGTCCACCGGCAATAGCGTGGCGGAATCGGCGCCCGTGCCCCGCCCCGGTGTCGATCCGGCGGATACTCGCACGCTGCGCAGCGATACCATCCAGCTCAAGATGCGCGACGGCGGGAAGGAGATCGAGAGCGTGGAAACCGCCGGGCCGGGCACGCTGGACTTCACGCCCAACCGGCCGGGGCAGCCAAAACGCAATCTGCACGGGGACCGTATCTGGATAGCTTACGCCGGCGCCAATCGCATCCAGTCCTTCCGATCAGTCAATGTGACTACGCGCACCGACCGGCCGCCCGCTGTGGGACGTCCCAACGATGCAACGCAGGCCCAGCCGCCCGCCCTGACGGCGAGCAAGGAAATTACCGCGGCGTTCGATCCGGCGACCAGCGAGCTTACGCGTATCGACCAGAACACCGGCTTCAGTTACGACGAAGGCGACCGCCACGCGCGCGGGGATCGCGCTTCGCTGGAGCAGCAAAGCGGGGTGATGACGCTCGTGGGGTCGGCGCACATGTGGGATCCCACCGGGTCAACCACTGCGGATCGCATCGTGATGAATCAGAAGTCCAGCGAGTATACGGCCGAAGGGCACGTGGCCTCCACGCACTTGCCGGATAAGAGCGGGAACTCCTCCGCCATGCTCTCCAATCAGGAGGTGCTGGAAGCTCGCGCGCAACGGATGATCTCTACCAACAACAACCGCCGGATTCACTACGAGGGAAGCGCGGTGGCTTGGCAGGGCGCCAATCGGGTGCAGGCCGACCGGCTGGATATCGACCGCGACAAGCGTGTACTCGAAGCCCACGGGAAGGTCGTCAGTCAATTTGTGGATAAAGCCAAAGACGCTAAGCAGACCGAATCGTCCAAACAGGCTGGTTCGAAGGCTCCGGCTGGCCCGACGTCGGCCCCGGCACGGCTCACGGTTTCCACCGCGCCTGTGTTCACGGTGGTGCATGCGCCGGACTTGATCTACTCCGACGAGACCCGTCTGGCGTACTACCAGGGCGGCGTAGCGCTGGAGCGGCCGGATCTTACGGTGAACTCGAAGGAGTTGCGCGCCTTCCTCAACGATTCGTCGAGCGATTCGTCGCTAGATAAAGCGTTTGCCGACGGCGCGGTCAAAATTGTCAGTAACGCGGTGGACACCAGCGCCGGCAATGGCCGACGCCGCACGAGGACCGGCACGTCCGATCATGCCGAATACTACGCAACCGAGCAGAAGGTGATCCTGGCGCAGGGCCAGCCATTAATGGTCGACAGCGTCAAGGGACGCACTACGGGCCAACAATTGACGTGGTTTGCCAACAATGATAGGCTGCTGGTTGATGGGGCGGAGAGCAAGCCCGCCGAAACCATCCTCCACAAGAAGTAGCCCACAGTGCACACGCTCGAGACTTCTGCAATCACCAAAGCTTACCGCGGGCGCAAGGTGGTCGACCACGTTTCCGTGCAGATGACTCAGGGCGAGGTGGTGGGCTTGCTGGGGCCCAATGGCGCGGGCAAGACCACGTCGTTTTACATCATCGTGGGGCTGATCACGCCGGATTCCGGCACCGTGCTGCTGGATGGCGAGAACCTGACTTCCCTGCCGATGTACAAGCGGGCGCGCCGCGGGATCAGCTATCTTCCCCAGGAAGCTTCGGTGTTCCGCAAGCTGACGGTCGAGGATAACTTGACGGCGATTCTGCAGACGCTGCCGCTCTCGCGGCACGAGCGCCGCGACCGGATGAACCGTCTCGTCGAACAATTGGGGTTGGAGCAGGTCCGCCACAGTAAGGGTTACATGCTATCCGGCGGCGAGCGGAGGCGCGTGGAGATCGCGCGCAGCCTGGTGATCGAACCCAGCTTTCTGCTGTTGGACGAGCCCTTCTCCGGCATCGATCCGATTCAGGTGCTGGAGCTGCAAAAAATCATTTCCGAGCTGCGGCGTTCCGGCATCGGCATCCTGGTGACCGATCACAACGTGCGGGAGACGCTGGCGGTTACCGATCGCGCCTACATCATCAACAACGGGAAGATTTTCCGCGCAGGCTCTCCGGAGGAATTGGGGAATGATCCCGAGGTCCGGCGGGTCTACTTGGGCGAGAACTTCAGCCTGGAAATGCAAAGCGGGCGATGGCAAGTCCCGGCCGCGGATTAAGCTGAACGCTGTTTTTTGTGAAAGCCGAACGCCGATTGGTGAAAGCCAAACGCTTCTAGGCAGCGGCGCCCGCGATGGCTCGCTCGCCCATGACGTTGGCGAAGTGGGCGACTACCAGAGACATTTCCTCGAGGGCGTTTCGCGCGGCGGTGGCGGAGAAGGGCCGGCTCACCCGATACCAAGCGCCCATCAGCCGGTAGTTGAACTGCAACATGCGATCTTCCAAGCCGACATCGCCCCGATGTCCCGCGGCGTGACTGACCAAGTACGTCAACAGCGCGTAGTCCCGGTTCAGAGCGTCGTGGAGATGGTTGAGGTCGCCGCTTTCCGCCCGCAACTGGTTCTGAACCGTCAGGAAGCTCAACTGATTGGCCGCCGCTACTTCGCCGGCGAAATCCCGAGTGGTCTTGGCTCTCAGGATCAGGACGCAGGTATAGCGAAACCAGTAGCAGAACAACAGCGCGGAGCTTGCGGTGATGACCAGGGTTGCGATAAAGTCAAACATTTCGAAACACCCAACCACAAATGCGAACAACTTGTAAACTTCTATAGGAAGCTTAGCATCGCGCGGCAGCGTCTTCAAGAGTTTTGGCGCGTTCTAAGGTTGTTTTGTGTGGAAGTCGCGGCTTCGGCTCGGACGATCAAAAAGTCATATTGCTCGGCGCCTCGGGGTGTGCTGCCAGGTGCTCGTGATACAGCGTGGCGTAACTGCTGGTAACGTATTGGTCCGGGGTGAAACCCAAGTACGCTGCTGTCTCGTCGATCCAGTACTCGGGGCCTTCTAGTTCTAGGAAGCTCCCAATCGGAGTTTCATCGAGCGTGATCAGGCCTGAACCGGTTCGACTGGCGGAGACAAACTTCGTCCGGTATTTCTCGTAGCGGAACGTGCGAGAGTAACCGAGGGCGGCCAGGATGGCCTCGAACGCCGCCCCGTCGGCGAGCTCGGTTTCGATCTCCTCGCGGCTTTTATAGGGGCCGGCGCGCGGCGGCCCTTTGTAGGTGAGGATCCAATCCGAGCCGCGGCGGCGCAGTCGAAGCAATTGCCCGGAACGGCGCAGAGCTTGGTCCGGCAGGTCGAATACCTGGTCGATTTCCAGTTGCCGGGGAGAGGCTTCGGCGAAACCGTGCTGTTGCAGCAATTCGACAGCGCGTTCAGGCCGCTCCGGCCAGCGCAACTTGATTTCGGTCTCAACCGGCATAGTGCGAGATAATGTCTCAGACGGGCGCGTAGCTCAACTGGATAGAGCATCAGCCTTCGAAGCTGGGGGTTGCAGGTTCAAGTCCTGCCGCGCCTACCACCGGACCGTGGAGCGGGCTTTAGCCTGCAACGGAGGCTTCAGCCTCCGCGTCGGCACGGGTGCTAAAGCACCCGTTGCAGGCTGAAGCCCGCTCCAAACAACTACGGTAATCTCACGGAGCCTTCCGTGGTGAAGGTCAACACGGTCTCCGAAGGCACCCGTACGCGCTGTCCCTTCATAAAGACACCGGACCCAGCGCCCAAGCCGGCGCCCGCGCCTGCACCGATGGCCGCACCCTTGCCGCCTCCGGCGAGGGCGCCAATGATCGCGCCGACCGCGCCGACAGCCGCCGCCTTCTTGGCCGTACTCGCGCCTTGAGAGTGGCTGTATTCGTTCACCGCCGTGCTATTGATCGTTACCGGCTTGTAATCCACGGTGACCTCGTCAAGCCGGAGAGTGAGCTCCGCCCGGCCCGTCAACTTACCCGAACTCTTATCGGCTACCAGCCGCACCCGAGCGTCGGCGCCCTTGGGGATCACCACATCGTTGCCCAATGTCACCGGTTCCTCCAGCGAGGCATGGAAGTCCTGGCCCTCGCGGTCTTTCTCCGAGTCGATGGAATCGATCAGCCGGACGTGGATCTCGGTTCCCGAAGGCAGTTCACGGCCTCCCCCTTCTTTCATCATCATCGAAAGGATTCGCTCGCTTACCCCGGCGCGCTTCAGTTCGACCACGGTGGACGCGTCGGTTGAATACCGCCCCGGCTGTTGGCGCATCAGATCCTCGACAAAATCGTCGCTGAAACCGGCGCGGGCCAGCCGCATCACCGAATCGGAATTGAGGGGCTCGGGAGGAGGGCTCTTCTTGACGGCTTCCCTCAGGACTCGCTCGCTGACCCCGGCGTTTTTCATTTCGATCAGGCCCGTCACGCCGGTGGAAAGCTGCGAGCCTTGTTGGTTGACGGAGTTCAAGATGAAGTCTTCGCTCAGCCCTGCGTTAGCGAGCTTGATCAGGTCCGCATTGGTCATCGGCGCTTGGGCCCACGCCGCTGTGCACGCCAGCAACGCTCCGACGATGGTGCTCAGTTGACGTTTGAACATACAATCTCCCCCTTTTTGGATGATACCCCGCTCCCCGACGTTTCACCCCTTTTAGAATCTTGAGACTCAGAGGTTTTCAACACCGTTCGGACGGATCACGGCCTACAAGACCAGAGTATCCTCTACCAGACGCCCCTCCGGGAACCGGGCGAGGTCAAATTGGCGGACATCGGTCAGGCTGGTACGTCCTTCCAGGATCAAATCCGCGAGAATCTTGCCGGTGGCCGGCGAGTGCATCACTCCGTGCCCGCTGAATCCGTTCGCGAGAAAGAGCCCGGGCACTTGCGGCACGGGGCCCAGAATGGGGTGATGGTCGGGCGTGACCTCGTACAGTCCGGACCAGGCGCGTGAGGGATTCACCTCGGCTTCGGCAAATACGGGTACACGGTCTGCCGCCAGCGCCAGAACCTTCTCGATGAACCCTCGATCCACTCCGAGTTTGAAGCCCAGGGTCTCCGCGGGATCGTTCCAGGCCATTAGGAATCCCAAACCTTCCGGACGGAAATGAAATCCCGTGGCCATGTCCACGGTCATCGGCACGTCGTGGGAGATGCGATCGAACGATTCGGTCGGCACCAGCGTTCTGCGGAGTGGCTCTACGGGCAGTTGGACGCCGGCCAGCGCCGCGACTTCCGCGGCCCAGGCGCCCGCCGCGTTCACCACGACACGCGAGGGGAATGACCCGCGCGAAGTCCGCACCCCTGCGATTCCTTGGGAGTCCCGGTCGATCCCGGTGACGCGCGCCCCGCGCACCAGTTGCGCGCCCTGCTCCGCCGCGCGCTTCAGGAATCCCGTGAGTACGCTGTGGGGGTCGACGAATCCGTCGGAAGCGCAGAGACTGCCGCCCAGGACGTCGTCCGCGCGCAACTGCGGAACCAGAGCCACGATCTCGTCGCGCGAGATCAGGCGAACATCCCGCACTCCTTCGGCGAGCTGGCGGGCGTGATTGGCGCGCAAGGCTTCTACATGGCGTGGCTGGGTCGCCACAAACAGGTATCCTCGCGGGCGGTAGCCGGAGGGATGTCCTGTCAACGCCTCGAAATCGCGGAACACCGGGATTGAGTACCGCGACATCCGAATGTCGGCAGCGAGGGAGAATTGCGCCCGCACGCCGCCCATGCTCTTGCCGGTCGACCCTGCGCCGGGCTGGGTCTCGCGTTCGAGGAGGATGACGTTGCGGCACCCCGCGCTGGTCAGATGCCAAGCGATGCTCGCACCCACGATGCCGGCTCCGATGATGACCACGTCGGCGGTGGCGGACATTCTTCAGGTATAACAGGCCGCTAGAATTAAGAATTGCCACCACAAGACTCCGCGAATCTTTCCGCCAACCCCACCGAAGGTAGTCCGGCTGCGCGGCAAGACCGGCCCAGCTTGGCCCAAGCGACATGGCCTTTCTTCTGGTTCGGCAACACCACCTTCGGCGGCGGATACATCACCATGATCGTGCTGGGGCGTGAGCTGGTAGACCGGCTCAAATGGCTCGCGCGTAAGGATTTTGAGTTGGCTTTCGCCCTGGCGCGCGTCACGCCGGGCACCAACATCATCGCGTTCTGCGCGGCGGTCGGAATGATGCTGCGGGGATGGGCGGGAGCGTTCTCGGCGGTGATCGCTGTCACGGGGCCCTCCGCCGCGCTGGCGGTGTTGCTGATGCAAGGCTTCGAATCCTGGCAAGGGCGGCCGCTGGTGATGGCAGCCCTGGCTGCCACGGTCGCCGCCGTTACCGGTGCGATGTGGTCCACGGTGTGGATGCTCACCCGGCCCCACGTTGGCAGATGGAAGCAAACTCTGCGGGCGCTGATGTTCATGGGCGGCGCGTTTGGGGCCGCGCGGCTGGGCGTGACCCCGGTCCCCATCATTGTGGGCGCACTGGTCTTCGGGTACCTGTGGCTGCCGCAGCCTGCGCCGGACGGCAAGGGGGCGGAATGAATTTATTCTTGTTGTACCTTCTGTTGCTGAAGGCCACCTTGACCTCGGTCAGCGGCTTGGGTTCGCTGCCCATGGTTCGTCAGGACTTCGTGGTTACCCGCCATCTTCTGACCGATCACCAGCTCAACATGGCGGTGGTCGCGGGCCGCACCGGTCCGGGCCCGTACGGGATTTATCTCGTGTGCGTGGCCTACGCAGTAGGGGGCGTGGCGGGTGCGATCATGGGCCTGCTTGCCACCATTACGCCGGCCTTTCTGGTGATCCCGCTGATGCACTGGGTGGGCGTCCACGCAGACAAGCCCCGCGTCCGCGGCGCGGTGCAAGCCTTGATGCTGGCGAGCGCGGGTCTGCTGCTGTTCGCCTCCGTGCCGCTGGCGCGCGACGCGATCGTGGGACCGCTCACGCTAATCCTGGCTCTGGCCAGCTTTGCCGCCATCACCTTCACGCGCCTCGAATCGATGTGGGTGATGTTCGCCGCTGCCGCAGTCGGACTGATTGCGCGAATGTTCGTGTAGAGATGTGGGGCAGGATGGCATCCTGCGGCGGGTTGTCAACCCGCTCGTACGGGCGCAGACACGCGGGCAGGCCGATTGACAATCGGCCGCAGGTTGCCAACCACACCTGTCCAAATTACAGAGGGGCGGAAGACCGATACTTTGATTGGGTTCCCTGGAAAGAACCAATCAGAAAAAGTAGAGGTCTCCGCTTGAATCGAGTATGCAGCATTTTCTCGCAGCTGT
>Ga0209517_10000958_pt1 | contig 46551 bp, 42 predicted proteins | sample PeaSoiMetSII2010_FD_187695 | JGI IMG/M metagenome (GOLD analysis project Ga0209517, IMG submission 187695) | Peat soil microbial communities from Weissenstadt, Germany - SII-2010 (SPAdes) (version 2) | ecosystem: Environmental > Terrestrial > Soil > Wetlands > Peat | place: Germany...
CCGCCCTGCATTGCTAGCGGCTCGTTCTGGCGGCGTTCCAGACAAATATCGCCTCACAGCGCAGAACGCGGACTTGAAGTCGCTCCAGCCAGCTAATCAAAACTTTCTTGCCCAGCCTCGACGTGAAAAGCGAAATATTTTTTGCAGGAGGGCTGGACACGATTTTGCGCGAGGCACCCGTCGGGCAAATCAGTTGGGGCTAAAGGTCGGAAACTCCAAGTCTTTCGTCATACTCCGCTGGAGCCTCTCGATCAATCACTGACGCCTCTGGAATACTGGATCCCCCGGTCAAGCCGGGCGATGACACCTGAGAATTTAGCGCGGGCATGGTCAATCCCCGCTCGGCGGCAGCAGCGGCTGCACGATCTCCCTGAACACCGGCAGCGCCTCGCAGCGCGCGGCGTGGGCCGCGAGCGCCGGATGGCGAACGTCGTCGAACACGCCGGCATGGGCCTCGCCAGTGAATCGCAGCGCGCAGGCAACGGCGATGTCGGCATGGCCGATTGCCACGCCGGACCAGAACGGCGAGGCGATGGGGCTGCGCGCCTTTTCCAACGCGTCGAGCACGCCGCCGATCTGGGATTGGCAACGCGAAACCCAGATCTCCGATGGATGATCCTTCCGAAGCACGCGCTCATAGAGCAGGCTGACCGCCTTGTCGGCGAGACCGGTCGCCAGCGCGCAAACTCTCAAGCTGTGCCGCCGCTCTGGGCCACTACGTGCGATCATCGCCTTTTCCGGCCCCACCAGCTCATCCAGATAATCCAGGATCGCCGCGCTCTCGATCAGCGCCTCGCCGCTCTCCAGCACCAGCGTCGGCACCCGCCGCAGCGGATTAAAGGACGCAATCTTGTCGCCGTCGCCAAAGGTCGACCACGGCCGGTGCTCGAAGGGCAGACCATAAAGCCTGAGCGCAATCGCGACGCGGCGGACGAAGGGGGAGTCGTATTGGCCGATGAGGATCATGGGGGGTTGGTTTCTCTCTCTTTTCTGTTCGTCATAATCGGGCACGGCCGTCCGAAGGACGGCATCGCTTCCGCTTGCTGATGCCCAGCCATCCACGGCTTTCCATCCAGAGAAAGATAGTAAGACGTGGATCACCGGGACAAGCCCGGTGATGACGGCGGAGAGCAAGGCAGCGATGCTTTGACGTCACACCCCCATTATTTTGCGGCCGAGAACCGCGTGCGCCCCGTATCGGACCTTGCCGCGTAGGCCCTCACGTGTTTCATAGCTGCGGCGGGGCGGCATGGACACGGTGAATTTCAGGACGGCATCGATAACAACGATTTTCGGCGCAGCGTGGCTCGCCGCGATGGCGCTGGGGATGGCGGCAGCCGCGGATATGCCGATCAAGGCGCCGCCGCCGATTCCGGATTCGGGCAACCTGTTCTGGGCCGAAGTGGATTACCTCGCCTGGACCGTGAAGGGCGATCGGCCGCCGCCGCTGGTCACCACGAGCCCGGCCGGGACCCCGTTGCCGCAGGCCGGCGTGCTCGGCCTGCCGACCACGACCGTGCTGTTTGGGGATTCTTCCGTCAACGGCGGCTGGCGTTCGGGTGGCCGGTTGCAGGCCGGCTACTGGTTCGATCCGCAGCACAATAGAGGCATCGAGGCGAGCTTCTTCGAGCTGCAAGGCGCCTCGACCAGCTTCGCCGCCAATTCAAGTACCACTCCCATTCTCGGGCGGCCGTTTGTCAACGCCCTGGTCAACCAGCCGAGTTCGTCGCTGGTCGCTTTTCCCGGCTTCATCACCGGCTCTCTTGCGGTGAACGAATCCTCCCGCCTGCTCGGCTTCGACGCGCATTACCGGCAAAATATCGGGACATGGGGCGGCCAGCGCATCAGCGCGCTGATCGGCTATCGCTATTTGCGCTCGTCGGACAATCTGTCGATCCCCGAAGCAGTCAGCGCGGTTGGCTTTGGCTCGCCCAGCAGCATCGACGCTTTCGGCGCCACCAGCAATTTCCACGGTATCGATCTCGGCCTTACAGGCGAATGGCGGCGCGGACCTTGGACAATGGAATGGCGTGGAACGCTGGCGCTCGGCGCCAACTTCAACAGCGCCGCCATCAACGGCATGACCACCGCGAACTTTTTCGGAGGCGGCCCCACTACCTTACCCGGCGGATTGCTGGCGCTTACGAGCAATATCGGCAATTTTTCGCAAACCCGCTTTGCCGCGGTGCCGGAGCTCTCGCTCAAGACCGGCTATGAGGTGGCGCCGCAATGGCGCATCATCGCAGGATACGACCTGTTGTACTGGACCGACGTGCAGCGCGCCGGCGGCCTGATCGACACCACGGTCAATCTGAATTTCATTCCGCCGGGGAGCGGACCGGGAGGACCTCAGCGCCCGATGCCGGTGTTCAACACCTCGCCGTTGCTGGCGCAGGGTTTTAATGTCGGGGTGCGGTACAATTATTAAGGCGACGCGGGGTCATCCCTCCCCCTCATCGCTGGCCAACAATCCCTTCACCGCGCGCGCCCAGCCCTTCAGCTTCCGCTCGCGCGTGGCAGCATCCATCGCCGGCTTGAAGCGGCGTTCGAGCCGCCAGTTGTCGGCGAATTTTGACGGCTCGGGATAGACGCCGGCCGAAAGCCCCGCGAGATAGGCGGCGCCGAGCGCGGTGGTTTCCTGGATCATCGGGCGATCGACCGGGGCATCGAGCAAATCCGCCAGGCGCTGCATGGTCCAGTCGGAGGCGGTCATGCCGCCGTCGACGCGGAGCACGATGTGGGCGGCCTTCGCTTCCGGCCAGTCGGCGCGCATCGCTTCCCAGAGATCGCAGGTCTGGTAGCAGACGCTCTCAAGCGCGGCATGCGCGAGTTCGGCGGGGCCGGTGTTGCGCGTGAGCCCGAACAGCGCGCCGCGCACGCGCGGATTCCAGTAGGGCGCGCCCAGGCCGACAAAGGCCGGCACCAGATAGACGCTTTGCGTGGAATCGGATTTGTCGGCGAGCGGGCCGGTTTCAGATGCCTGCTTGATGATGCCGAGCCCGTCGCGCAGCCATTGCACTGCGGAGCCCGCGACAAAGATGGAGCCTTCGAGCGCGTAGGTGCGTTTTCCGCCGAGCTGATAGGCGATGGTGGTGAGCAGCTTGTTTTTCGAGGCGACCGGCGTCGTGCCGGTGTTGAGCAGCGCGAAGCAGCCGGTGCCGTAAGTGGACTTGATCATGCCCGGCGAAAAGCAGGCCTGACCGATGGTCGCGGCCTGCTGGTCGCCGGCAATGCCTGAAATCGCGATCGCCCCGCCAAAGAGATCGGGCGCGCTTTCGCCGAAATGGGTCGAGGAATCCTTTACCTCCGGCAGCATCGAGCGCGGCACGCGCAGGATTTTCAGCAAGTCATCATCCCAAGCGCCGGTGTGGATGTTGAACAGCAGCGTGCGCGAGGCGTTGGTGGCGTCGGTGGCGTGCACTTTGCCGCCGGTCAATCGCCACAACAGATAACAATCGATGGTGCCGAACAGGAGCTCGCCGGCTTCCGCGCGCTTTCGGGCGCCGGGGACGTGGTCGAGGATCCAGGCGACTTTCGTGCCGGAGAAATAGGGATCGATGATCAGACCGGTCTTGGCCGAAATCGTCGGCTCGTGGCCCTCGCTCTTCAGTCTGGCGCAGATGTCGGCGGTGCGCCGGTCCTGCCAGACGATGGCGCGATGCACGGCCTGTCCGGTGGCGCGGTCCCACACCACGGTGGTCTCGCGCTGGTTGGTGATGCCGATGGCGGCGATGTCCTTGGCCGCAACATTCGCCTTCTTCATCGCCTCGCGGCAGGTGGTGACGGTCGAAATCCAGATATCCTCCGGCTCGTGCTCGACCCAGCCCGACGCCGGAAAATGCTGCGGAAATTCGGCTTGCGCGACCGCGGCGACCGAAATGTCGCCGCGAAACACCATGGCGCGCGAGGATGTGGTGCCCTGATCGATGGCCAGCACAAAGGACATGAACCTTCTCCTCGCGTTTGCTTGGCGTTTGCTTGGCGTTTGCTTGGCGTTTTCCTGGCGCTGCTTCCCAATTGTTTGTGGTTGCGTCAAGGCAAGCGGATTGGGGCTAGTTCGTCAATATCCGCACGTGCCCCGGATGCTGCGCAGCGCTCTTGCGGTGCGCTGCTGATCCGGGGCTCATAGTCGCAGAGCGCGAACATGGGTCCCGGTTCTGCGGAGCAGCGTGAAGTACGCTGCACCGCGCCCGGGACACGAGAGCGCTTAGACCGCCGCCGTGGTGACGCCGCCATCGACCACGATCGTCTGGCCGGTCATGAAGCTCGAGGCGTCTGAGCCGAGATAGGCGACCGCGCCTGCGATCTCATCAGGTTCGCCGATGCGGCGCAGCGGCGTGGTGGCGCAGCGGTGCTTCAGGCGCTCTTCGTCTTCCCACAACGCGCGGGCGAAATCGGTCTTGACGAGGCCGGGCGCGACGCAATTGACGCGCACGCCCTTCGGGCCCCACTCGCCGGCGAGGCTGCGGCACAGCGCGAAATCGGCGGCCTTGGAAATTCCGTAGGCGCCGATCACGGTGGAGCCGCGCAAGCCGCCGATCGAGGAGATGATCACCACCGAACCGTTGCCGCGCTCGGCCATTTGCGGGATCGCGAGCGCACAGAGCCAGAGGTTGCTCTTGACGTTGGAGGCCATGATCTTGTCGAAGGCGTCGTCCTTGATGTCGAGCAGCGGGCCGTAATACGGATTGACCGCGGCGTTGCAGACCAGGATGTCGATCTTGCCGTAATGCAAGATCGCGCCGTTGATCAGCGTCTCGACTTCCTCGCGGCGCGAGATGTTGCAGGCAATGACATGGGCCTCGCCGCCCGCCTTCCTGATGCCGTCGGCCACGACCTCGCAGGCGTCAGCCTTGCGGCTGGAGACCACCACCTTGGCGCCGAGTTTGGCGAGCAGCTCGGCCGAGGCACGCCCGATGCCGCGGCTGGAGCCGGTGACGACGGCGACTTTGCCGGTGAGATCGAACGGGGTGGATTTCAAGATTTGTCTCCTTCAATTCACTAATGTCGTCATTGCGAGGAGCGAAGCGACGAAGCAAGCCATCTGTACGCCCGCGAAGCTATGGATTGCTTCGCTGCACTCGCAATGACGGGATAATCGGCTCCTCGCAATGACGGTTGAGGTGAGGGCGCCTACACCAGCCCGCCGCCTTCGGTGACGCGGCGCAGGTGATAGTCGGTGTCGCCAAAGGTGTTCTCGATCATGGTCAGGCGCTTGAAGTAGTGGCCGATCTTGGCCTCCATGGTCATGCCGATGCCGCCATGGAGCTGGATCGACTGCTGGCCGACGAACTTTGCGGACTTGCCGACCTGCACCTTGGCGGCCGCGACTGCTGTGGCGCGCTCCTTGGCGTTATCGAAATCGGAAGCCATGGTCGCAAACATCGACATGCTGCGGGCCTGCTCGACGGCGACGAACATGTCGGCGGCGCGATGCTGCAAGGTCTGGAAGCTGCCGATCGGCACGCCGAACTGCTTTCGCGTTTTCAGATATTCGACGGTTTCCTTCAGCGACTCATCCATCAGGCCGACGGCTTCGGCACAGAGCGCGGTGCGCGCCTCGTCGACGACGCGCTCGATCAGCGGCAAACCATTCTCGCCATCGCCGATCACGGCGTCCGCGCCGACCTCGACGCCGGTAAAGGTGATGTCGGCCGCGTGCATACCGTCCTGGGTCGGATAGCCCTTCTTGGCCACGCCCTTGGCATCGCCCGGCACCAGGAACACGCCGACGCCGCCGGCATCACGCTGCCCGCCCTTGGTGCGCGCGGCGACGATCAAGGTGTCGGCGGCCTCGCCATTGAGGACGACGAATTTCTCGCCGTCGATCACCCAACCCGCACCTTTCTTCTTCGCTGAAGCGGTGACGTCGCCAAGATCGTAGCGCGAATTCTTCTCAAGCTGGGCAAAGGCAAAGGTCTTGCTGCCGTCGATGATGCCGGGAACGTGCGCGGCCTTCTGTTCCGCCGAACCGCCATGGCGCAGGAAACCGCCGCCGATCACCACCGTTGCCAGATAGGGCTCGAGCACCAGCGCCTTGCCGAGCGCTTCCATCACGATCATGGTTTCCACAGCGCCCGCGCCGAAGCCGCCGTCGTCTTCGGAGAACGGCAGCCCAAGCAGGCCCTGCTCGGCGAACTTGCCCCAGACCCTTTTGCTCCAGCCGCCCTTCTCCTTCATGTATTTCTTGCGTGAATCGAAATCGTAGGAATCGCCGAGCAGCCCGTCGACGCTTTCCTTGAGAAGCCGCTGCTCCTCGGACAAATCGAAATCCATTTTATCTACTCTCCCAGTATCCAAACTCTAGCGTCATGCCCGCGCTTGACCCGGCCATGACAACCTTGTGCTCGGCCTCGTCAGTGCGTCGCCTTGCATTCCATCGTCATCCCCGCGAAAGCGGGGATCCAGTACGCCGCGGCCTCTCGATTTATGACCGGCGTCTCTGGGATACTGGGTCTCCCGCTCCAGTGCGCAATTGCGCACAAGGCGGAGGACGACACCTGTTGTTGTGGCCGCTTCGCCAATCACAATCCCAGCACCGCCTTGGTGATGATGTTGCGCTGGATCTCGTTCGATCCGCCATAGATCGAGACCTTGCGGTTGTTGAAATAGCTCGGGGCGATCTGCGCCGTCCAGTCCATCGCCTCGTTGCTGCCGTCGTCGCCGTGCTCGTCATAGGGCGCGGCGAAAGGCCCGATCACTTCCATCAAAAGCTCGGTGGTGGCCTGCTGGATTTCTGAGCCTTTGATCTTGAGCACCGAGGAGGCGGGGTTCGGCTTGCCCTTGCCGTGCTTGCCTTCGTCGGCGACGACGCGAAGCTGGGTCAGCTCCAGCGCCTTGAGCTCGATCTCGACTGCGGCGAGCTTTTCGCGGAACCCCTGGTCCTGCATCACCGGCTTGCCGCCGGATTCCACCTTGGAGGCGAGATCCTTGATGCGGCGAATCCGCTCCTTGGAAACGCCGACGCGGGCGATGCCGGTGCGCTCATTGCCGAGCAGGAATTTGGCGTAATCCCAGCCCTTGTTCTCCTCGCCGACGAGATTTTCGATCGGAACCTCGACGTCATCGAGGAACACCTCGTTGACCTCATGGCCGCCGTCGATGGTCTGGATCGGGCGCACGGTGATGCCCTTGGTCTTCATGTCGATCAGGATGAAGGAAATGCCGGTCTGCTTCTTGGCCGCGGGATCGGTGCGGCAGAGGCAGAAGATCCAGTCGGCGTGCTGCGCCAGCGTGGTCCAGGTCTTCTGGCCGTTGATGATGTATTTGTCGCCCTTGCGCTCGGCCTTGGTCTTCAGCGAGGCGAGGTCGGAGCCGGAGCCGGGCTCGGAAAATCCCTGGCACCACCAGTCGTCGACATTGGCGATGCGCGGCAGATAATGCTTCTTCTGCGCCTCGTTGCCGAAGGTGTAGATCACGGGACCGACCATGCTGACGCCGAAGGCGAGCGGCGCCGGCGCCGGATGCATCTGCAGCTCCTCGTTGAAGATGTAATGTTGCACCGAACTCCAGCCCGTGCCGCCATATTCCTTCGGCCAGTGCGACACGCCCCAGCCCTTCTTGTTGAGGATGCGCCACCACTCGACCATCTCGTCCTTGGAGAGGTGACGGCCCTCGACCTGTTTCTGCCGCGTCGCGGGCGGCACGTTGTCCCTGAAGAAGGCCCGCACCTCGTCGCGAAACGCCACTTCTTCCCTACTGAAGCTGAGATCCATCGGATCCTCCTGTGAAGCGAAATGAAATCCTTGCAGCTATTTCTATTTGACGTCGTCCCCGCGAAAGCGGGGACCCATACGCCGCAGCCTTGCTTGGGGCATTTGCGGCAGCCGGCTTTCGCAATCACAAACGCCGGTGGTTATGGGTCCCGGCTCGCGCTCGCAAATGCTCGCTTGGCCGGGACGACAAGTATTACTGCACCACCTCAAACAAACCGGCCGCGCCCATGCCGCCGCCGACGCACATGGTCACTACGACATATTTGGCCTTGCGGCGGCGGCCCTCGATCAGGGCGTGGCCGGTCAGCCGCGCGCCCGACATGCCGTAGGGATGGCCGACCGCGATCGCGCCGCCATCGACGTTGATTTTTTCCGGATCGATGCCGAGCTTGTCGCGGCAGTAGAGCACCTGCACCGCAAACGCCTCGTTCAGTTCCCAGAGATCGATGTCGTCGATCTTCAACCCGTGGCGCTTGAGCAGGCGCGGCACCGCGAACACCGGTCCGATACCCATCTCGTCCGGCTCGCAGCCGGCGGCCACGAAGCCGCGGAAGATGCCGAGCGGTTTTAACCCGCGCTTTGCGGCTTCCTTGTCGCTCATGATCACGGACGCGCTGGCGCCGTCCGAGAGTTGGCTGGCATTGCCGGCGGTGATGGTGAAACCTTCGCCGCGTACCGGCTTTAATGCCGCAAGACCTTCGGCCGAGGTATCCGGCCGCGGGCCTTCGTCCTTCGACAGCGTCACCTCCTTGAAGGAGATTTCGCCGGTCGCCTTGTCGGCGACGCCCATCATGGTGGTGATCGCGGCGAGCTCGTCGTTGAACTTGCCGCCCTGTTGAGCGGCGGCAACGCGGCGCTGGCTCTCCAGCGAGTATTCGTCCTGCCGCTCGCGCGAAATGCCGTAGCGCTTGGCGACGACTTCGGCGGTGTCGATCATCGGCATGTAGACTTCGCCCTTGATCTTCAACAGCGCCGGGTCCTGGGTGTGGAACTTGTTGGCGTGGTCGTTCTGCACCATGCTGATGGATTCGCCGCCGCCGCCGACCGCGATCTCGACGCCGTCGAAAATCACCGAGCGCGCCGCAAGCGCAATCGCCTGCAGGCCCGAGGCGCATTGCCGGTCGATCGTGGTGCCGCCGACGGTGACGGGGAGGCCCGCGCGCAGCAACGCCTTGCGCGCGATATTGCCGCCGGTCGAGCCCTGCTGCAAGGCCGCGCCCATTACCACGTCCTCGATCTCCTTGGGATCGACCTTGGCGCGCGCGACCGCCTGGCCGATGGCGTGACCGAGCAGGGTTGCGCCTTCGGTGGCGTTAAGTGCGCCGCGATAGGCCTTGCCGATCGGGGTGCGGGCGGTGGAGACGATAACGGCGTCGGTCATGAACGACCTCCTGTTGCGAGTTGCTGTGGTCTTTGCGGCGCGGGTTGTGGCCGGGATTGCTGATTGCGCAGTTCATGGCGCGAGAGCTTGCCGACCGGCGTGCGCGGCAGCGCGGCGACGAATTCGAGGGCTGCCGGAATTTCATGCTTGCCGAGCTTGCCGGCAAGGAACGCCTTGAGTTCGTCGAGCGAAAAGGCGTTGGCGCCGGCGCGCAATTTGATGAAGGCCTTGGCCGCTTCGCCGCGGTAATCGTCGGGAATGCCGATCACGATCACTTCTTCCACCGCGGGGTGTTCATAGATCGCCTGCTCGATCATCTGCGGATAGACGTTGAAGCCGCCGGAAATGATCATGTCCTTCTTGCGGTCGACCAGATAGAAATAGCCGTCGCTGTCGATGTAGCCGATGTCGCCGGTGAGGAAACGGTCGCCGACAAAGGCCTGCGCGGTTTCCTCGGGCCGGTTCCAGTAACCCCTGATGACGTTCGGCCCCTTGATGCGAATCTCGCCGACTTCGCCCGGCGGCAGCAGTTTCCGGGGATCATCGAGCGCGACCACGTCCATCTCGATGCCGGGCAGCATCAGCCCGATCGAGCCGGGCTTGTCCGGCCCCACTTGCGGATGACCGGTGCCGGGCGAGCAGGTCTCGGTCATGCCCCAGCCGCTCTTCAGCTTCATGCTGGTCTTGCGCCCGAGGATGTTGGCGACCTCGACCGGCAGCGGTGCGCCACCGGACATGCAGCTCGCCAGCGAGGAGAGATCGCGCTTGTCGAGATCGGGCAGGTTCGCGATCGCGATCCACATGGTGGGAACGCCGGGAAACACGGTGGCGCGCTTGACCTCGATGTCGCGCATGATGGCTTCGACATCGAAACGCTGATGCAGCGAAATCAGATGCCCGCGCCTCAGGGAGCTCAAGAGAACCACCGTCAGCGCGAAAATGTGAAACAGCGGCAGCACGCAGATCACGCGCTCGATCGGGTTGTTGCGCTCGGCGCGCGCCTTCTTGCCCCAGACATCATAGATCGACACCGCGGCAGTCAAATTGCCATGGCTGAGCATCGCGCCCTTCGGCAATCCCGTGGTGCCGCCGGTATATTGCAACAGCGCGATATCGTCGGGCGAAATCTCCGGCCAGCGCGCCGGCTTCGCCGCGCCTTCCACGAATTTCGCAAAGGTGGCGATCGCAGGATGGTCCGGGATCGGCGCGTGCGGATTGCCGACCGCGCCCCAATGATCGTCCTCGCAGACGATCAGGCGGTCGAGCAGGCCGCTCTCCAGAAATTTCAGCGCCGTCGGCAACAGGGTCGCAAGATCGCTGGTGATGAGAACGCGCGCGCCGCTGTCGCTCAATTTGTGGGTCAACGCGCGCGATCCGTCGAGCGGCGACAGATGCACGGTGCGCGCGCCGGCCTTCAGGGCGCCGAAGAAATTCACGGGATGGTCGGGCGAGTTGCCAAGGAACAGCGCCACCGAGGTATTCTTGGCCAGGCCCGCGCGCAGCAACGCGGCAGCGGCGACTTCGGCCTTTGCTTCCAGCTCGGCAAAGGAGATGGCGCGGTCGCGAAACTCGATCGCCGGCCGCGCGGAAAATTCCGCCGCTGCGTTTGCCAATAATTCCGGCAGCGTCCCACGCGCGATCGGATCGTCCCAGCGGACGCCTTCCGGATAGAACTGCTCGCCGGGATGGGTCATGCGCCTTCCTGCCAGTCAGGCGCGGCACCGTCTCTCAAGGGGTCGTCCCTGCGAACGCAGGGACCCTTAACCCCTGACCTCGATATTGAAAAAGGGCGTCTCTTACCGTGCCCAGCCGTGAAATCACGCGGTATGGGTCCCTGCGTTCGCAGGGACGACACTTTGAGGAGCCCGCCAGAACACATCCGGTTCATCGAATCACGCCGCTTTCGCCGTCTGCGCGAGCGACGCAAAGGTCTTGCCTTCGGCGGCGAGCCGCTTGAGCAGCGGCGCCGGTTCAAGCGAGGGATCGTTGGTTTCCCTGGCGTAGAACGACAGCCGGTCGGCGATGTGCTTCAAGCCCACCTGGTCGGCATAGAACATCGGGCCGCCGCGATAGACCGGCCAGCCATAGCCGTAGAGCCAGATCACGTCGATGTCGCTCGCTCGCGCCGCGATCTTCTCTTCCAGAATCCGCGCGCCTTCGTTGATCATCGGATACATCATGCGCTCGAGGATTTCCTCGTCGCTGACCGCGCGCCGCTTGCGCCCGAGCCGCAGCAGGGTCTCGTCGATCAGCTTCTCGACTTCGGGATCGGGCAGCGGCGCGCGCGAACCGGCCTCGTATTTGTAATAACCCTTGCCGGTCTTCTGGCCGAAACGGCCGGCCTCGCACAGCGCATCGGCAATTTCCGACTTGATGCCGCGGTCTTTGCGCGAGCGCCAGCCGATGTCGAGGCCGGCGAGATCGCCCATCGCGAACGGTCCCATCGGCATGCCGAATTTTGTCACCACTGCATCGACCTGCTGGGGCAAGGCGCCCTCGAACAGCAATTTCTCGGCCTGCTTGCCGCGCTGCGCCAGCATCCGGTTGCCGACAAAACCGTCACAGACCCCGACCACCGCCGGCACCTTTGCGATTTTGCGCGCCACCGCAACCGCCGTCGTCAGCGCATCGGGCGCGGTCTTGGCCGCACGCACGATCTCGCACAGCTTCATCACATTGGCCGGCGAGAAGAAGTGCATGCCGAGCACGTCCTGCGGACGTTTTGTTTCCTTCGCGATCTCGTCGATGTTCAAATACGACGTGTTGCTGGCGAGCACCGCGCCCGGTTTGGCGAATTTATCGAGTGCTGCGAACACTTCCTTCTTGATCGCCATGGTCTCGAACACGGCCTCGATGATCAGGTCGGCGTCCTTGACATGCTCGAGCCCGATCACGCCGTTGATCAGCGCCATGCGCTTGGCGGGCGCGTCCGCCGGAATTCCGCCGCGCGCCGCAGTGGCCTCGTAATTCTTCTGCATCACGCCCATGCCGCGCCTGAGCTGTTCCTCGCCGGTCTCGATCAGCGTCACGGGGATACCGGCGTTGGCGAACGACATCGCGATGCCGCCGCCCATGGTCCCCGCGCCGATGATGGCGACCCGCTCGACATTGCGCGGCTTTGTGCCTTCGGGGATGCCGGCGATCTTGGCGGCCTCGCGCTCGGAGAAGAAGGCGTAGCGCTGCGCCTTCGATTGATCGCTCGATACCAGCTTGAGAAAACCCTCACGTTCCTTTTTCATACCTTCGTCGAACGGCAGGTCGATCGCCGCGCCCACCGCGTCGGCGGCGGCAAACGGCGCTTCGAGCCCGCGTGCCTTCTTGGTCAGGGCCGCGACCGCATTGGTGAAGATCGAACGGTCGGCCTTGGCCGCGGCAAGCTTGCTGTCATCGTCCCGCAGCTTGCGCAACGGACGCTTCTCCGCCACCACCTTGCGGGCGAATGCCTCGCCGCCGGCGGCCGGGCCTTCGACGATTTCCTCGATCAGGCCGTTCTTGAGGGCGTCCGAGGCGGAAATCGGATCGCCGCCCACGATCATCTTGACGGCAAGCTCCGGACCGACCGCGCGCGGCAGGCGCTGCGTTCCGCCCGCGCCCGGCAGCAGGCCGAGTTTCACCTCGGGCAGGCCCAGTCTTGCCTCCCTGGTGGCCACGCGGAAATGACAGGCGAGCGCGACTTCGAGGCCGCCGCCCAGCGCCGTGCCGTGAATCGCGGCAATGACCGGCTTCGGCGAGTTCTCGATCTCGGTCAGCACCTCGTGGAGGCCCGGGGGCTTCGGCGGCTTGCCGAATTCGGTGATGTCGGCGCCGGCGATAAAGGTGCGGCCGGCACAAGTCAGCACGACCGCCCTGGTTTCCGGGTCGGCAATGGCGCGTTTGACGCATTCCAGAATGCCGCCCCGCACGGCGGCGCTCAGCGCATTCACCGGGGGACTGTCGACCGTGACGATGGCAATGATGTCATGACGCTCGAGCTTGACCACTTCGTTCACGGCACTCTCCCTCGATGCTTGTTATTGCAAGTTCTTCCCAATTCCGCATTGCGGAATTCAATTCCGCATCTTGACAGGGAGGGTTATTTTGAAGCACGTCCCTTGTCAACGAGGGCCCGCGCGAGCGGCAGCGGCAGCAGGCAATGAAGCGTCCAGGGAAGAAAGTGGCGACCGATCGCAGCTTTGTTGTCGCGCTTTCCCGCGGTCTGGATGTGTTGCGCGCATTCCGACCCAATGACGGGCTTCTGGGCAATCAGGAGATTGCGGCCCGTACCAACTTGCCAAAGCCAACCGTTTCGCGGCTGACCTATACCCTCACCAAACTTGGTTACATTACACCGGTTCCGCGGTTCGAGAAATATCAACTCGCGCCCGCGGCGATGGCGCTCGGCTATGCGGCGCTTGCAAATCTTGGCGTTCGGCATTTGTCCGAGAGCTATCGTGAAGATTTGATGCGCGAGACCGGCGGAGCGGTGGCGGTCGGCGGCCGCGACCGTCTCAGCATGGTCTATTTCGGCCAGAGCCGGGGCATGACGATCGGCGTGCAGCTCGACGTGGGCTCGCGGATTCCGATTGCAACCACCGCCATGGGCCGGGCCTATTTCTGGGCGCTGGGCGAGGAGGAACGCGCCTCGTTGCTGCGGGATATGCGTGAGCACTATGGCGCCCGCTGGGCCAGGATGCGCGAGGGCATCGAGCGCGCCGGCGAGACCGTGGCAAAACACGGTTTTGCGATCTCGGCGGGCGAGTGGCACGACGACATCCACGCAGTCGGCGTAGCACTAAAGCTTAATGACGGAACCGGTCCATATGCGTTTAACTGTGGTGCGCCGGCCTTCCGTTTCACGGAAGACCGGCTGCGCAGCGACATTGGACCGCGTCTTTTGGCAATGGTAAGGAACATCGAGGCAGCGCTGGGGGGCGCGGCCCCGCAATCAAAAAAAGAAGAAGGTAAAAAATTGAAAGCAGGAGGGAAAGTTGCGCGTGTGGTTGAGGAGATCCGATAGCGTTCGCCGTCGGTATCCAGCAAATTGGCGTGGTCGTTCCGGCCCGATGATCGAGCTGGGCGGGGCGCGATGACACAGGCCCAAACGGCGCGGGAAACATCGCCGCTACTTGCGGTTTGCGACGTCAGCGTCGTGTTCGGCGGCATCGTTGCACTAAATGGCGTTTCGTTCGACATGCATCGGGGCCAGATACTGGGCCTGATCGGACCGAACGGCGCCGGCAAGACCACGCTCTTCAACTGCCTGAGCCGGCTCTACCAGCCGAGTGCAGGCGACATTCTGATGGAAGGCGAGAGCATCCTGAAGCGGCCGCCGCACCGCATCGCCGAAATCGGCATCGGGCGAACCTTCCAGAATGTGGCGCTGTTCTCCAACCTTTCGGTGCTCGACAATGTCCGGCTCGGCGCGCATTCCCGGACCAACAGCGACATCGTCAGCGATTCGCTTCGGCTTCCCTGGGTTCGCCGCGGCGAGGCCGCGCTCAACACGCGCGTCGACGAAATCCTCAACTATCTCAAACTCGATGACGTCGCCCATGTCACCGTTGCCGGCCTGCCCTTCGGCACTCAGAAACGCGTGGAACTGGCGCGCGCGCTCGCAGCCGAGCCCAAGATCCTGCTGCTCGACGAACCCGCCGGCGGCCTCAACCACGAGGAGGTCCACGCGCTCGGCGACCTTATCCGGCGCATTCGCGACGACCGCAAGGTAACGATCCTTCTGGTCGAACATCACATGGGGCTGGTGATGTCGATTGCCGACCACGTGGTGGCGTTGAATTTCGGCCGCAAGCTCGCCGAGGGAACGCCGGCCACGGTGCAGTCCGACCCGGACGTCATCAAGGCCTATCTGGGGAGCAAGGACCAATGACGGCGCTGCTCAACATCAAGGCGCTGAACGCCTATTATGGCCAGGTCCAGGCGCTGCACGGACTTGAGTTTGCGCTCAATGAAGGCAGCGTGACCACGCTGCTCGGCGCCAACGGCGCCGGCAAGACCACGACCTTGCGCGCAATCTGCAACATGGTGCGCTCCACCGGTGCGATCGAATTCGACGGCGCTCCGCTTTCCGGCCGGTCGACCGAGAACATCGTCCGCCTCGGCATCGCCCATGTACCGCAGGGCCGCGGCACCTTCACGACCATGACGGTGGAAGAAAACCTTCAGCTCGGCGCGATCACGCGAAGCGACAGGAACGGCGTGGTGTCCGATATCGAGCGGATGTACGATCACTTTCCCGTGCTGAAGCAGCGTTATGCCCAGCAGGCTGGTACGCTATCGGGCGGCGAGCAGCAGATGCTTGCGGTGGCCCGCGCGCTGATGCTGCGCCCGCGCCTGATGCTGCTCGACGAACCGTCGTTCGGCCTGGCGCCGCTGATCGTGCGCGACCTGTTCAAGATTCTCGGCAAGATCAATCGCGAGGACAAGGTTACGATTCTCGTGGTCGAGCAGAACGCGCAACTGGCGCTGGAACTTGCCGACCATGCCTATGTGATCGAGACCGGACGCATCGTGATGTCGGGCAGTGCCGCCGAGATCGCGAACAATGAAGACGTCCGGAAATCCTATCTGGGCTACTAGGGAGCACGGCCATGGAGCTTTTCACCAATCAAGTCCTGGCCGGCATCGCCACCGGCGCGATCTATGCCTGCATGGCGCTCGCCATCGTCATGATCTACCAGGCGATCGATCATCTCAATTTCGCGCAAGGCGAGATGGCGATGTTCTCGACCTTCATCTCCTGGCAGCTGATGCAATGGGGCTTCCCCTATTGGGGGGCGTTCGTGCTCACGCTGGCGCTTTCGTTCGCCGGCGGTATCCTGATCGAACGGCTGTTGTTCAAGCCGCTGGCCAAGGCCCCGATCCTGACCAACGTCGCCGGCTTCATAGCATTGTACGCGATCATCAACAGCGTGGCCGGGCTGATCTGGGATTTCACGATCAAGCAATACCCGACGCCGTTCGGATCCTCGCCATTTCTCGGCAGCCAGCTGATCTCGACCCACCAAGCCGGCATGATCGGCGTCACCATCTTGCTGCTGATTCTGCTCTATCTGTTCTTTCAGTTCACGCGGGTCGGTCTTGCCATGCGCGCGGCCGCATCGGTGCCTGAATCGGCGCGGCTGGTGGGTATCAACACCTCATGGATGATCGCACTCGGTTGGGGCATGGCGGCGGCGATCGGTTCGATCGCGGGCATGATGATCGCGCCGGTGGTGTTTCTCGAGCCCAACATGATGTTGGGCGTGCTGATCTACGGTTTCGCCGCCGCCGTGCTCGGCGGCCTGACCAGCCCGTTCGGCGCGGTGATCGGCGGTTTTCTGGTCGGAATCTTCGAGAATCTCGTCGGGACCTATATCCCCGGCGTCGGCAATGAACTCAAGCTGCCGATCGCGCTGGCGCTGATTATCACCGTCCTGGTTGTCAAACCGGCTGGGCTGTTTGGCCGGCCCATCGTGAAGCGAGTTTGATCATGAGCGCAGTGCAGGAAGCCGTCACCGACGCACCCGCCGCCGTCGAAGCCGTTCCCAAGAGAGCCCTGACGCTCGGCACCGGGACCTCGCTGGTCATGCTGGCATTGCTGATCGCCGCGCCGCTGTTCGTGAAGAACTTCATCATCTTCCAGATGACGATGCTCCTGGTTTACGGCCTCGCCGTTCTGGCGCTGAATATCCTGACCGGCGGCAGCGGGCAGTTTTCACTGGGACAGAGCGCGTTCTATGCGGTCGGCGCCTACACCTCGGCGATCCTGATGGAACATGTCGGCATGAACTACGCGCTGACGCTGCCGATCGCGGGGCTGGTCTGCTTTGTCTTCGGATTTCTGTTCGGCCAGCCGGCGCTGCGCCTGTCCGGCGTCTATCTGGCGCTGGCGACTTTCGCGCTGGCAACCGCCATGCCGCAACTGCTCAAGCTCGGCTATTTCGAGCACTGGACCGGCGGCGTGCAGGGTCTTGTCGTAACCAAGCCCGACGCGCCGCTCGGCCTGCCGATATCGCAGGACATGTGGCTTTACTACTTCACGCTCGTGGTCACGATCGCGATCTATATTTTCTCCGTCAATCTTCTTAAGTCGCGTTCGGGCCGCGCCTTCATGGCGATCCGCGACAACGAGATCGCGGCATCCGCGATGGGCATCAACGTCGCGCTCTACAAGACGCTCGCCTTCGGCGTCAGCGCCGGCATCACCGGCGTTGCCGGCGGGCTCGGCGCGATCGCCGTGCAGTTCGTCGCGCCCGACGGCTACACCATCACGCTCGCGATCTCGCTGTTTCTCGGCATGGTGGTCGGCGGCGTGGGATGGTTGCCCGGGTCGATCGTCGGTTCCGCCTTCATCATCTTCGTTCCGAACATCGCCGAGGGAATCTCCAAGGGTCTTTCAGGCGCCGTGTTCGGCGTCATTCTGTTTCTCGTCATCTACCTTGTGCCGCACGGCGCAAGGCAGGTCGCCCTGGTAGCCCAGCATCTGGTTGGCAAACTCAAGAAACGTTAAGAAAGGCCAAGGAGAAGAAAAGTGCTTTCAAGACCAAACTTTCTGTCCGTCGCGTTCGCGACGGCAGTGATCGCGTTAGCCGCTACCAGCCAAAGTGCGCTTGCACAGAAGAAATACGACACCGGCGCCACCGACACCGAAATCAAGATCGGCAACATCATGCCCTATAGCGGCCCGGCTTCCGCTTACGGCGTGATCGGCAAGACCGAGGCGGCCTATTTCAACAAGATCAACGCCGAGGGCGGCATCAACGGCCGCAAGATCAATTTTATCAGCTATGACGACGGCTACAGCCCGCCGAAGGCGGTCGAGCAGGCGCGCAAGCTGGTGGAGAGCGATGACGTCCTGCTGCTCTTCAATCCGCTCGGCACGCCGTCCAATTCGGCGATCCAGAAATATCTGAACGCCAAGAAGGTCCCGCAGCTGTTCGTCGCGACCGGCGCCACCAAATGGAACGATCCCAAGGACTTTCCGTGGACCATGGGCTGGCAGCCGAGCTACCAGAGCGAAGCGCGGATTTACGCGAAGTACCTGATGAAGGAGAAACCGGACGCCAGGATCGCGGTACTCTATCAGAACGACGATTTCGGCAAGGACTATCTGAAAGGTCTCAAGGACGGGCTTGGCGCCAAGGCCTCGATGGTCGTCGTCGAGGAAAGTTACGAGACCTCGGAGCCGACGATTGACAACCACATCGTCAAGCTCAGGGCCTCGGGTGCCGATGTCTTCATCAGCATCACCACGCCGAAATTCGCAGCGCAGGCGATCAAGAAGCTCGCCGAGATCGAATGGAAGCCGCTGCATATCGTGTCCAATGTCGCGGCTTCCGTCGGCAGCGTGATCAAGCCGGCCGGCTTCGAGAACTCGCAAGGCATCCTTTCGGCCGCCTATGCCAAGGACGGCGCCGATCCGCAGTGGGACACCGATCCCGGAATGAAGAAATTCCTGGCCTTCCTCGAGAAGTACGAGCCGGACGGCAACAAGCTCGATGCCTCGGTGGTTTACGGTTACGGCGTGGCGCAGACCATGGTTAAGGTGCTGCAGATGTGCGGCGACAACCTGACCCGCGATAACGTCATGAAGCAGGCCGCCAGCCTGAAGGATTTTGAGCCCGACACCCTGCTGCCCGGCGTCAAGATCAGCACCTCGCCGGCCGACTTCGCCCCGATCAAGCAACTTCGAATGATGCGGTTCAAGGACGAGAAATGGGACCTGTTCGGCGACGTCATCAGCGGCGACCTCAGCAACTGATTGGGATTTTGCCGGGACGCGGCGGGCCGCCCTGGAACCGCCGTGCCTGCCGCAAAAAGCCTACTAAAGAAGCAGCCATTAACCGCTCGCGCAAAGGGCTTTTTCTTGTGAGGAACCGGGTAAAATGGTACTCAAGCGGCCAGATTCACAAAGAGCTTTCGACCAAGAAAGCCGGGACAAGTGCACGTCATTCAGACCACCGGACCAAAGGGAGAACGTAATGCCTGTATTCGCGAACAGAATTGCCGTCGCATCAGCCGCCGCGTTCGCGGTGCTTGCCGCCTCCGCCAGCGGAGCGCTCGCGCAAAAGAAGTACGACACCGGCGCCACCGATACCGAGATCAAGATCGGCAACATCATGCCCTATAGCGGCCCTGCTTCCGCTTACGGCGTGATCGGCAAGACCGAGGCCGCCTACTTCAAGAAGATCAACGATGCCGGCGGCATCAACGGCCGCAAGATCAATTTCATCAGCTATGACGACGGCTACAGCCCGCCGAAGACCGTCGAACAGGCGCGCAAGCTGATCGAAAGCGACGAGGTTCTGTTCATCTTCAATTCGCTCGGCACCCCGCCCAATTCCGCGATTCATAAATACATGAATTCGAAGAAGGTGCCGCAACTCTTCGTTGCCACCGGCGCCACCAAGTGGAACGACCCCAAGGATTTTCCCTGGACCATGGGCTGGCAACCGAACTACCAGAGCGAGTCGCGAATCTACGCGAAATATCTTCTGAAAGAGAAGCCCGACGCCAAGATCGCGGTGCTCTATCAAAATGACGACTACGGCAAGGACTATCTCAAAGGTCTGAAGGACGGACTGGGCGCCAAGGCATCCTCCATGATCGTCGCCGAGGAGAGCTACGAGACCACCGAGCCCACGGTCGATAACCACATCGTCAAGCTCAAATCGACCGGCGCCGACGTTTTCTTCAGTGTCACCACGCCGAAATTCGCGGCGCAGGCGATCAAGAAGATCGCCGAGATCGAGTGGAAGCCGCTGCATATCCTCAACAACGTGTCGAGCTCCATCGGCAGCGTCATGAAGCCCGCCGGCTTTGAAAACGGACAAGGCATCATTTCCGCGACCTACATCAAGGACGTCTCCGATCCGCAGTGGAACAATGACGCCGGGATGAAGGAGTTCCTCGACTTCCTCGCCAAGGACTTCCCCGAGGCCAACAAGCTCGACGGCTCGGTCATCGTCGGTTACGCCTTCGCACAAACGATGGTTCAGGTGCTCAAGCAGTGCGGCGACGATCTCACGCGTGAAAACGTCATGAAGCAGGCGGCAAGCCTCAAGAACTTCCGATCCGAGGTTCTGCTGCCTGGCATCTCCATCAATACCTCGGCGACCAACTTCGCCCCGATCAGCCAGCTTCGATTGGAGCGCTTCAAGGGCGATCGGTGGGAACTGTTCGGCGACGTGATCAGCGGCGACGTCGGCGGCTGAGGCCCTACGTGCCCCGGATGCTGCGCAGCGCGCAGCGCGCCGCGCTTGCGGCGTGATGCGCTGCTGATCCGGGGCCCACGGGTCCGTATTGGGCGGCGATAGGTCCCGGCTCTGCGGAGCAGTGTAAGAACGCTGCACCGCGTCCGGGACACGAAGCATCCCCCGCGGCATGCCGCGGGGGTTTTCTTTTGCCTCGATCGGATGGATAAGCTGCATGGCATGTTTCCATCCCAGGCCCCCGCGAAGAAATGACCGACCGACGCCCTCTCCTGCGCGCGATCTTCGACGCCGCCGTCGCCGCCGCGCATCCCGATGTCGTGCTATCGGCGCATCTCGGCCCGATTCCCAAAGGTAGAGTGATCTGTCTTGCGGCCGGCAAGGGCGCGGCTGCGATGGCTGCGGCCGCCGAGCGGCATTATCTCGACGCGCTGGGTCTCGAACCGACGCGGCTTTTGGGGCTGGCCACCACGCGCCACGGCCATGGCGTGCCGACGCGGCGGATCAGGGTCGTCGAGGCCGGCCATCCCGTGCCCGACGAGGCCGGATTGAGGGCTGCGGATGAAACACTGCATTTGGCGCAACAAGCGGGCCCCGACGATCTCTTGCTGGTGCTGTTGTCGGGCGGCGGCTCGGCAAACTGGGTCGCCCCGATCAAGGGCGTATCGTTTGCGCAGAAACAGCAGGTGACGCGGGCGCTGTTGCGCTCGGGCGCGCCGATCGGCGAGATCAATACCGTTCGCAAGCATCTGTCGCGGATCAAGGGCGGCCGGCTGGCACGCGCCGGCCAACGCGCCGAGATCGTGACGCTGGCGATCTCGGATGTCCCCCGCGACGATCCTTCCGCGATCGCATCGGGACCGACGGTGCCGGACCCGACGACGCTGGCGGACGCCCGCGCCATCGTCGCGAAGTATGGCCTCGACGTCGGCGATGCCGTGCGCCGCGCGCTCGATGATCCCAGGAACGAGAGCTGCAAGCCGGGCGATGGCGCCTTTGCCCGGGCGCGGTTCGAACTGATCGCGCGGCCGAAGGCCTCGCTCGACGCCGCGGTCAAGGTGGCGGCGGATGCCGGATACCTGACCATCGATCTCGGCGCCGACCTCGAGGGCGAGGCCCGCGAGGTGGCCGCCGATCACGCCCGGCTTGCGCTCAAGGCGCGCGGCGAAGGCAAGCGGGTCGCGATCCTCTCGGGCGGCGAACTCACCGTGACCGTGCGCGGCAACGGGCACGGCGGTCCCAACCAGGAATATGCGCTGGCGCTGGCCGATCTTCTCAAGGACCGCCTACGCATTGCGGCGCTCGCCGCGGACACCGATGGCGCCGACGGCGGCGCCGGCAGCGCCAGCGACCCCGCGGGCGCGATGATCGACCAACAGACATTTGCGAAAATGAAATCGCTCAAGCTCGACCCGAAAGCCTATCTCGCCAACAACGACGCCACCGCATTCTTCGCCGCTACCGGCGACCTGCTTCAGACCGGCCCGACGCTCACCAATGTCAACGACGTCAGGGTGATTTTGGTGGATTAAGTGAGATCCCGTGTCCCGGACGCGGTGCGGCGTTCTTCACGCTGCGCCGCAGAGCCGGGACCTATGTCTAGCCCACAAACATGGGCCCCGGATCAGCAGCGCACCGCTCGCGCGCTGCGCCGCATCCGGGGCACGACGGTTGGGCTCAAAACTCCTTCGCGATCTTGGTCAGCATCGCAAGCAAAGCGGCGCGGTTGGCGGGGCCGAGCAATTCGTTGAGACGCGCTTCGTGCTTGGCGGCGACGAGCTTCTTTGCCCGCATCAGCACCGCCCTGCCCTTGTCGGTCAAGACGAGGATGTGCGAGCGGCGGTCGTTGGTCGAACGCATCCGCGCGCACAGATCGCGGCTTTCGAGGCCATCGAGCATGGCGACGAAATTCGGCCGGAGGATCCCGAGCGTGTTGGCGATCTCAGTCTGGTTGCGGCCGGGATTGCGATCGAGCAGCAAAAGCACCGAGAATTGCGCCGGCGTCAGTTGCAGCGGCGCGACACAGCGCAGAAAATCCTCGAAGATTTTCAGCTGCGCCCGCTTGAGCGAATAGCCCAGGAGTTCGGACAGTTCGCCCAGTTCGATCGCGGTGTCCGCAACCCCATTGTCGGCAGGCTCCTTGCGGGCGGGACGGGGCGCCTTGGTGGCGTCGAGGGCGGCGGCTTTGGAAACAGTCATCGCTCGGTGATCGCAATCCCGGTAGGCTCAAGAAGTCCGGGCAAAACGGCCGGGCCTTGAGATTATATTTGATAATTGTTATCCACCATATCAAATATCGGCGGCAGGTTTCAACTGCTGTTGTGGGACTGCCGGGCTGCGTCTCATCGCCGAGCGCGGCGTGGCCGATTCGAGGGGAGCGCCCGTCTTGAACACGACGATCATGCTGTTCCTGCTCCAGGACGGCATTACCAACGGCGCGATCTATGCCTTGCTTGGGCTCGCGCTGGTATTGGTCTTCGCCGTTACCCGCGTCATCCTGATTCCGCAAGGGGAGTTCGTCACCTACGGCGCGCTGACCTACGCCACATTGTCATCGGGCCAGGTGCCCGGCACGGCGCGACTCGCGGTCGCGATGGGGATCGTCGCCTTCGTCTTCGAGCTGTTTGCGGCCCGCCGGTCGCTGCGTCTCGCGCTGCTCGGACGGGCTTTTGCGATCGACGTCCTCCTTCCCCTGGGCGTCATGGCGCTGACCTATGAGCTCGCCGGCCGGCCGCATCCGATTGCCGTCTACATTGCGCTGTCGCTTGCGATCGTCGGGACGATCGGCCTGTTTCTCTATCGCATCGCCTTTCAGCCGATTGCACACGCCTCGGTGCTGGTGCTCCTGATCGCGGCGGTCGGCTGCCATCTCGCGCTGCAGGGATTCGGGCTCTTGTTCTTCGGCGCCGAAGGCCAGCGGGGCCCGGCGCTGTCGAATGCCGCCTTCACCATCGAGCCGCTGCGCTTCACCGGCCAGAGCATCGCCGTCTACGCCACCACGCTGGCGCTGATCGCGGGCCTTTGGCTGTTTTTCGGCTTCACCCTTTATGGCAAGGCGCTTCGCGCCACCGCCGTGAACCGTCTGGGTGCGCGCCTCGTCGGCATCCGCACCGCGCTGTCGGGACAGATCGCCTTCCTGCTGGCCTCGGTGATCGGCGCGGTATCGGGGATCCTGATCGTGCCGATCACGACGCTTTATTACGACACCGGCTTCCTGATCGGCCTCAAGGGTTTTGTCGCCGCGATCATCGGCGGCCTCGTGAGCTATCCGCTGACCGCGATCGCAGCGCTTCTGGTAGGCATCGTGGAAGCCTTCTCCTCATTCTATGCGAGCAACTTCAAGGAGGTCATCGTCTTTACGCTGATCATTCCGGTTCTGTTGTTGCGCTCGCTCGCAGCACCCGCGGTCGAGGAAGAGAAGGACTGATCGCGATGCTGCAACGGCTACCCGTGATGCTGTTTGCGGCCGCGATGGCGGCGATTCCCTTCATCCCGACCATGCCGCCGTTCTGGATCGTGCTGTTGGACAATATCGGGCTTTCGGCGCTGGTGGCGATGGGGCTCGTGCTGCTCACCGGTGTCGGCGGCCTCACTTCGTTTGGCCAGGCGGCGTTTTGCGGCTTCGGCGCCTATACCACGGCGGTGCTGACGACGGCCTATGGCCTCTCGCCGTGGCTGACGCTGCCGCTCGCGCTGCTGGTGAGCGGCATTGCTGCGGTGGGGCTCGGCCTGATCACCGTGCGGTTGTCGGGCCACTATCTGCCGCTCGGCACCATCGCCTGGGGCCTCGGCCTGTTCTATCTGTTCAGCAAGCTTGGATTTCTCGGCCGCAATGACGGCATCTCCGGCATCCCGCCGCTTGCGATCGGCCAGCTCAAGATGATCGATCCCGGAACGATCTATTTCGCGATCTGGATCGCGGTCGTGCTTTGCGCGCTGCTGACGATGAATCTCCTGGACTCACGCACCGGCCGCGCCATCCGTGCGTTGCGGCGCGGGCATGTCGCCGCCGAAGCGTTCGGCATCCACACCCCGCGCGCCAAACTTCTGGTTTTCATCTACGCGGCCGTACTGGCCGGACTATCGGGATGGCTCTATGCGCATTTCCAGCGCGCCGCCAATCCCACCCCGTTCGGCGCGCAGGCCGGCATCGAATATCTCTTCGTCGCGGTGGTCGGCGGCGCCGGCTATGTCTGGGGCAGCGTGCTGGGCGCTGCGGTCGTCGTCGTCCTCAAGGAGATCCTTCAGAGCTATCTGCCTTTGCTGTTTCACGGCGAGGGCCAGCTCGAGACCATCGTGTTCGGTATCCTGCTGGTGGTCCTGTTGCAAATCGCCCCGACCGGCATGTGGCCGTGGCTCACCGCGCTCCTGCCGTTCAAGCGAAAGCGCAAACGTCCCGATGTATCGCTTACCTTGCCCCGGCGGCCGAGCACGGCGGCTCGCGACGGCGCCCTGCTGCAGATCGACAACGCCCGCAAGCAATTCGGCGGCGTGATCGCGGTCAATGACGTTTCCTTCGACGTGCTGCCGCGCGAAATCGTTGCGCTGATAGGGCCCAACGGCGCCGGCAAAAGCACGACCTTCAATTTGATCACCGGCGTGCTCGCCGCCACCAGCGGCACCATCTCCGTCCTCGGCAAGAAGCTCGACAATCCCGCCCCGCAAGAGGTGACAAAGCTCGGCATCTCCAGAACCTTCCAGCATGTCAAACTGGTGCCGGACATGACGGTCCTGGAAAACGTCGCAATCGGGGCGCATCTGCGGGGCCACGCCGGCGCGCTCGCCAGCATGTTCCGCCTCGATCGCGCCGATGAGGCCAAACTGCTCGCGGAAGCGGCGCGCCAGATCGAGCGGGTCGGCCTTGCCGAGCATATCGACGCGCCGGCCGGCAGCCTGTCGCTTGGCCAACAGCGCATCGTCGAGATCGCGCGCGCGCTCAGCGCCGATCCGATGCTGCTTTTGCTCGATGAGCCCGCCGCGGGCCTGCGGCATTTGGAAAAGCAACAGCTCGCGCGCCTGCTGCGCGAGCTTCGCAACAGTGGCATGTCGGTGCTGCTCGTGGAGCACGACATGGGATTTGTGATGGGCCTTGCCGACCGCGTCGTGGTGCTCGACTTCGGCACCAGGATTGCGGAAGGCCCGCCTGAGGCGATCAAGACCAACCCCGAAGTGATCCGCGCCTATCTGGGAGCGGTGGCATGAATCCCCCCGCGAGCCTGCTGTTGCAAATTGCCGATGCGCATATCGCCTACGGCAAGGTCGAGGCCGTTCGCGGGGTGTCGCTCGACATCGCCGAAGGCGAGATCGTCACCATCATCGGCGCCAACGGCGCCGGCAAGACCACGCTGTTGAACGCCATCATGGGGATCCTGCCGCTCAAGGGCCGCGTGAGCTTCGCCGGCCGTAACATGGCCCGGCTCGAGATCGAAGACCGCGTCGCTGCGGGCCTCTGTCTGGTGCCGGAGCATCGCGAGCTTTTTGCCGCGATGAGCGTCGAAGACAATCTTCGGCTCGGCGCGTTCCGGATCGCAAGCGCCGCAGCGTCGCAATCGCTCGAACGCGTCTACACGCTGTTTCCGCGGCTGAAGGAACGGCGCAAGCAGCTGGCCGGAACGCTGTCCGGTGGCGAGCAGCAAATGCTGGCGATGGGCCGCGCCTTGATGGGCACGCCAAAGCTGTTGATGCTGGACGAGCCGAGCCTCGGCCTGGCGCCGATCATCGTCGCCGACATTTTCCGTACCATCGGTGAGTTGCGCTTAAGCGGCGTGTCGGTGCTGCTGGTCGAGCAAAATGCGCAAGCCGCGCTGCAAATCGCCGACCGTGCTTTCGTGATGGAGCTCGGCGAGTTCATCCTGAGCGGGCCGGCAAGCGAAGTCGCGGCCGACGCGCGCGTCGCCGCGAGTTATCTTGGATTTGCGCCCGAAGGCGAAGGCGCGGTTTAAGGCTGACCCTTGCACCGCGCGCCCCGAGACGTACGCCAGCGCCATATGGCGCCAGCTTTGTTTGTTTCCATTCAAGCCATCAGGATGCGCGGCTTACGCGCTCCTGCCGGTCACCCAATCGCCGGAGCTGCCGGATCGAAAGGCCATGCAGCAGGATCGATGTCGGTACCGCGAAGGCGGGAATCAGCACGATCGGGTAGGTCCCGGCCAGCGAGGCCGGAATATCCAGTCCGAATATCTGGAACGGCCCGGGATTGCTGAGGAAGCCCATGGTGATGGCGACCGCGAAATCGAGCAACCCGAAGATATTCCAGGCCATTGCGGCGCTTCGTCCTTTCTCGGCTCCGGTGGCAAGCAAGTAGGCGACCGGCAACGCCATGATGCCGGTGAGCACGTCGCCGACGCCGGCTGGCCAGGCGAAGGCCCCGGCGGTGGTGCCGTGCAACCAATTGACGAGGAAAATCCCGCCGAAGATTCGATAGGTCTGCAAGCCGACCAGCCAGTAAGCCGGCGTGGCATCGAGCAGCTTCGCAATTGCTTTCGACCGCAGCAGCACGAAGAGGCCGATGATCACAGGCGCAAAGATCGCGATCGGCAATTTCGGCACGCGGACCACGCCCGGGTTCGGCTGGAAGGCACCGTTGAGCGCCAGGTTCCAGACCACCGCGAGCCACACGGTGAAGGGCACGGCGACGCTGAGCCAGATGATGACGCGCTTGCTCGCCGAATAATCCGTCCGCGACAGGCCCAGCCGCAGGCCTATCAGGATTGCAGCATGAATCCCTAAGCGGGTGACGACCGACGGAACGCCGGTTGGGGCAAGGCCCGGGAATGCCAGGTTGACCCCGACCCAGGCTGCCGCCAGCGCGCTGCCAAGCAGAAACAGGCCAATTGTGGCCGGTTGGGACGTGTCGGGTTTGAAGGCGGTGGAGAGGGTGCTCATGGTGGTGACTCCCTTGTGATTGTGAAATCATGAACTTGCTATAATTTCAATAGTTACTATATTAAGGGAAGTCACGACGTCAATGCCGGCGCTTATGATAAGATCGTGATCGTCCCCGCCGGGGCCGGGCCGGATGATTTCGGAAGCAGTAATTTGATGACTGTCGACTACACGCAATTCTGTCCGGTGGCCCGGACGCTCGATATCATCGGCGACCGCTGGACCATTCTGATCTTGCGTGACCTCATTCTTGAGGGTCCGCGCAAGTTTCACGACCTGCAAAGCGCGTTTCCCCGAATGAGTCCCAACACGCTCTCGACCCGGCTCAAGACGCTGGAGCAGCACGGAATCGTCGAGCGCCGGATTTACGAGGATCATCCGCCCCGGGCCGAATATGTCCTCACCGAGAAGGGCCTTGAACTTCGCCCGGTGCTTCGCACGTTGCGCCTTTGGGGGGAGAAGCACACCAGGCCGCCATCGCCGCAAAAGGCGTGAGAAAAGACGTTCGCGCTTCGCGCGGCAATTGCGTCGTCGGCTTCCAGTATTCCCGGCTAGCGCGCGACGCAACTATCCTGTGAGCCCGATTTCGCTGCTGGAAATGCCGGGCCGCGCGAAGCAGCCGCTATGGCAATCCACCAAAGTGGTAGTTCACGCCGGCTTTGACTTCGTTAACCGCGGTCTTGAAGGTCACGCTATTGCCGAATGGGTTCACGAAGCCCAGGGTTTTCCTGCCGAAGTCGAGGTGATCATACTCGAGCTTTGCCGACCATCTAGAGCCCAGCATGTATTCCAGGCCGGCGCCGGCGACCCATCCGGGCCTGGTCGTGTTGGTGGAGGTTACACCGTCGAGCCCGCTGTTCACCTCCATACGGTAATCGGCATTCATCCACGCGGCGCCACCTTTCCCATAGAGCATCAGCGGTCCCATGACATAGCCGATCCTGCCGCTCAAGGTGTCATACCAGTTGTGGTCGCTGGTAATCGAGAGGGACGCGGTGCCTGCGGGATCAACGAAATTGGTCTTGCCCTGGGCCGACGTCCAGGCGAGTTCGGCCTCGATCCCGACCAGCCAGGTCGGCGCAACCAGATAATTGTAGCCGAACTGCAAACCGCCGAGCACCCCGCTCGGATTGGTCGCGCTCCAGCCAATCGGCGTCAACACGTGCTCGCCTGCGCTGAACGCGCCGCCGAAGTTGGCGCCGACATAGGGGCCGGCCCAATAGTAGGCAGTCGCGGCCGGGGCTGGGGCCTTGGTGTAGGAGACGCCGGGCGAGCCATAGGGAGCCTTCTCCGGAGCCCCAAGCTTCTGCGATATGCCCATATAGTACCCGCGCCGCGGTCCGTATTGCGATGCGAACACGCCGACGCCGGTACCGTTGCGGATCTGATAGATGTAATCGCCGACGTTGACCACATCGAACCGGACCGTATATGGCAGTCCGTTCCAGCCATTGGCAAACTCATGCGACAGGCCGGTATTGAACTGCCAATAGGACGGGAGCTGGCCACAGTTGGGGCAGACTGGCCCCGCCGTCGGTGTCGCCCGCAAGCCGCTGCCATAGATAAAGGTTGCGCTCGCGGTGGTGCCGTCCAACCAGCTATGAGTGTCGGTCCACCGGTATGCGACCCTTCCAGAACCCGTAACAGCTTGATCATGGTCGGTGTAGATCCAATTGGTCTGTAAGTATTGCAAGGCGGGCACCGAAAACAGAGTCTGGTTTGACACAACCTGAGTCGCGTGCTGGAGCGCATAGGCCCAACTGGTGTCAGCGGAGAGGCCTCCGTACCTGTATCTGAGTGTCAGTTCGGTGCCGTAATTCTCGCCTCTGTCGTAGTTGAACGCCGTGAGCGTGTAAGCCTGACCGAACTGCCCGTCGTCAATCAGGTCCCTGGCCCACTTGTAGTAGACGCGGCCGCCAAGCTCGAGGCTCGGACAATTTGCGGCCGCGACGGGCGCTTTGGTGGGCATTACGCCCGATATCGCCGGACATTGCGGCAGCAGCTGCTGTACGAAGCCGGCGTCCACCACATGCGCCCGCTCAGGTAAGATCGAACCGACATTCTGGAGAGGTAGGCCGGCCACTTGGCCGGGCAACGCGGCGGCCTGAGATTGGGTGAGGGGGAGGGAAGACTGCTGGGTGGTCCCGTCAAAGATCTGGGTTGGAATCGTCCGACCAAGCACTTGCGGTGGAGGTGTGAAAGTCCGCATGTAGCCGACATGGAGGACGGTCGCCCACCATGGCGTGTAGGTCAAGCTCGCGCGCGGACTGAACTGGTTCGCGTCGACATATTGGAATATCTGGTCGAACCGCAGGCCGTAATTGAGTTTGAGTTGGTCCGTCAGCCGCCACTCGTCCTGGACATAGCTCCCGAGCTGCCAGCCGAACAAGTTGCTGGAGTCTTTAATATTGAACGGCGTGTCGATCGCCGTCAGGAGGCTCGGATCGGCCGGGTCGAGCGGCTGCACCGTGCTTACGGTTGCGATCCGGGTCTGCTCGCCTTGCGTGTAAAAGCCGGCGCGAAGGGTGTGCGCGTCGTTCAAGCGGAACGAGAAGTCGCCGGAAACGCCGTTCAGGAACGAGCTGCGGAAAACATCGGATGCGACGTTGTTGTTGAAGAGATCGCCCACCGGGTCGGGCACGAAGTGAAGATCGCTGTAACGCGAATAATACGCGAGCTGCGCATCGAAATTGCCTTCGGATTTCTGCCAGGCGACGACGTTGTAGGCGTTCTTCTCGTATTGGTTCTGATTGAGGGTACCCGAATCGAAAGCGGGGAAGCCGAAGGCCGTATAAGCGGACCCGCCTGGACCATTAAAGCCTCCCACGTTGCCGGGCTGTCCGGGATTGTTAGGAATCTGGTATCGGCTCTCGCCTAAACCCGAAATGGTGACCAGCCGCGATGTTGGATCGAGCACCGTGGACGTGTAGGCGAAGAACCTGCCCTGTTCCGTGTGATCGTGAATGGCGCTGAAGAAAGACGTGGGAGGCTCAAGGCCGAGGCCGGTGCTCAAATAGCGGCCGGTGACGAAGTATTCGGTTTTGCCCTCGACTCCGCCATATTCGAAGCTGGGCGAGATGGTCTGGCGGCTGCCGCCGTAGAGGCTGACGCTGCCGCCGGCCAGCGCCGTTCCGCTTTTTGAAGTGATGTCGATAACGCCGGAGGTATGCAGGCCATATTGCGCGGGCAGCGCGCCGGTGAGCAGCTGCATGCTGCTGATGAACGAGGTCTCAAGAATCTGCGAGAAACCGGAAACGCCGTCCGGCAGCAAAATTCCGTTGATGCGATATTGAACGTTGCCGTGCTCGTTGCGGACGTGGAAATCGCCCTGGCTCGTCGAGTCCTGGTAGACGCCCGGAAATTGCAGCACGAGGTCGCTGAGCTGAATGGCGTTTGCCTGCGGGATGTTCTCAAGGTCCCTCTGAGTGAGTTCATAGGTACTGGCGCCAGTCTTCGGCAGGAGGACATTGTCGCGCCGCTGGTCGAAGTTCTGGGTCTGCTGGACGATCTGACGATTGGCCGCGGCCTGGACCTGCTCCGCCGTCGGCGCGGGCTGCGCCGGGGCGGCCTCACGTGTCACCACGCGCGGCTTCTGCTTGGGCTCGGCTGCTTGCTTTGGCGCTTCGACCCTGGTCTCGGGAAGCACCGTTGGCCCATTTCCCGCAGGAGCTGAAGTCTGAGAGTGCGCCGTGCCGCCGAGGCCGCCGATGATGAGCGAGGCCGCTGCAGAGGCCAACATTCGTTTCGCAAACACTGACATTGTCCCAACCCCCGATAAAGGCGCGGACGGATTCGTCGATAACGAATTCGGGAAAGCGCCTGCCGTCAACGTGCGACGGACCGATTTCGATTCCCCCGAAGATCGGCCGCGAACGACGCGGGCCGATCCTCAAGGACACTTAATCGACATCAGGAGATCGGAGGAGCGCGAGGCTGAAAGGCAACGCGAACGCAGTTGACGAGAATGAACTCGGCGTCAACGGCCAGCGGCGAAAATTCCGTAGCCTGCGGCAACAGCAAGGCTGGCGGCGTCGCAAACAACACCGCGTTGGCCATCGCCATAACGGCGCAGATCGCGCAGGTATCGTCGGGATGCCGGCTGGAATCGCGATCGGACGCAGGTTGCTGCTGTTGAACGGACAGGCTAACCGCAAACGGCGCCGCGTCTGTAACGATCCCGTGGAAATGTCCGAACGAAAGCGCAGACTGGATAGCGAGCGCAAAAACCGCAACCCGCGAGCCATGTCTAAGTTTCGACCGGAACCATTTCATGCCGATACGCACCTTGCACCGGGCGGCCGAGACAACTCGGTCGCTCTAGCGTTACTGCATAACATCGCAAGTATTGTTGGGTGCCGTCAATCGCAGCCCGTCCGCCTGTCGCCAAAATTCGCATGGTCTGTGTGATTTTCGCAACGCACCGGCGCGGTGCCCTGGCGGGATCAGCTACCGCGCGAAATTCACCGGCGCGATGTAGGCTTCCTCCGCGCCCGGCTTGGCGTCCGGGAAGGCCGGGAAGGGGCTTGCGCGGCGGAGGATTTCGAGCGCCTCGCGATCGAGCACGTCGTTGCCGGATGATTTCGTCACCTTGCTCTCGATCACATCGCCCGCGCGGTTCAACACGAACCTGACCAGCGTCATACCGGACGCTCCGCGCGCCGCCGGCGGATAGCGCTTGAAGCGCTGCAGATGCCCGAACACCAGCGCGTCATAGGCGTTGGAGCCCGCTTCGCTGAATTGGCCGACGTGATCCGTCTTGGGCGGCGCGCGCGTCTCGGGAGCGGGCGGCCTGGATTCCGTCGGCTTTTCCACCTGCTTAGGCTCCGCCTTCGGCAGCGTGACCTCGGCCTCCTGCGGCGGCGCCGGCTGCTGCACCAGCTCGACCGGTTTCTCTTCCTTGGGCGGTTGCTTCGGCGCGGCCTCCGCCTGTTGCATGGTCGGCCCGACGGCGATGTCCTGATCCTGGATCTCGGGCGAACTGGCCTCGACCGGTGCTAGCGTCACCGCGATTGCCGGAAGGATCGTTGGTTCCGCCGGTCTGCGGACGTACCACAACGCGACCGCCGTCACGATCGCCGCGTGCGCCATCAGGATTGCCACACCCGCCAATGTCCAACGGAAAAAACCGCGTTGTTCGGGCAGATGCAAAGCAAAGGGGTTCATGGCTTGGCTGCGGGCTCCTCCAGCCCTACCAGAGCGAGCTTGAGATATCCTGCGTCGCGCAAGGTGTTCATCACCCCCATCAGGCTGCCATAGTTCAATGTCTTGTCGCCGCGGATGAAAATCGTTTCGTCCCTGTGATTGTTGGTGGCGCTGTCAAGCGCGCCCGCAAGCTCTTCGCGCGTAACCGTGGTCTCTCCGACCGCGATCGTTTCGTCCGGCTTGATGGTCACGAACACCGGCTTGTCCGGCCGCGGCTGTTCGGGCGCCGTGCTGGCGGGCAGGTTGACGCCGATATCGACGGTCGCGAGCGGCGCGGCCACCATGAAGATGATGAGCAGCACCAGGATGACGTCGATGAACGGCGTAACATTGATCTCGTGCTGGATCTCGAGATCGTCGCCGCCCGAGCGTGGACCAAGACGCATCGCCATCACTTCACCCCGCAGCCCGCGACAACGGAGCGACGCGGCCCCGGTATCCGCGGCTTATCAGCAAAAGGAGCTGCGCCGAGGCGTCGCCTAGCAGGGTTCGGTAACCGCTGATCACGCGCGCAAGATGGTTGTAGATCACGACCGCCGGGATGGCCGCGACGAGCCCGAGCGCGGTGGCGAGCAGGGCCTCCGCAATGCCGGGCGCCACCACCGCAAGGTTGGTGGTGTGGGATTCGGAAATTCCGATGAAGGAGTTCATGATGCCCCAAACCGTGCCGAACAGGCCGACGAACGGGGCCGTGGCGCCGATCGTGGCCAGAATACCGACGCCGCGCGAAACCTGCCGCGTCATCGCGGCTTCCACCCGCTCCAGCCGCAACGCGACGCGCTCCTTGAACCCGTCATCGACGATGCCGTCGGACAGTTCAGCTTCCCGCGCCGTGGACAGGATAAGCTGCGCGACAGCGTCTCGCTTGCCATCGCAGGCGCGCACCGCCTCCGAAAGGGCACCACCGCTTTCCAGCATTCTGAGCCGGCGTTGCCCGAGCTCTTTCGCGCGCCGCAGCTCGATGGTCTTGGCAAGCCAAACCGTCCAGGTCACGAGCGAAGCGAAGGCAAGCCCCACCATCACCACCTTCACCACGATGTCGGCGTTGAGGAACATGCCCCATGGCGACAGGTTTCGCGGCAACAACGGATTTGGAGCTTGCGCAAGCGCAGGTTCAGCGATGATCGCAAGACAAGCGAGAGAGCCCGCGAACCTCAAAGTCAATCCGCGGCATAATCCGCCACCTGGCTGGTGCTTCTTATCGGTATGCCACATGTGGTCCTCTTTTCGATAACTGATCCGGCGGCCGCTCCGGGCGCACAGATCGAAATACTCCGATAGCAGAGTCCTGCACGGCGTGCGCCAGGACGGGAAACCAATCGAGACAAAATTCGTGACTTGGGTTTGCGCGGGCGCAAAGCGCGCGACCTACGCGGTTAGCGGACGGAGCTTCGGCTACTATCGGCGGCGACACGCCTCGGCGCGCCGCGTCAATGAAAGGGTCGAAGCAGCGACGTCAGGAAATCGGTGGCCCGCGCGATTGAAATGCCGCCCGTGGCGGCTCGACGAGGGCGAAGACGGGCACGACCGTGCGATCGATCGTGACGTTGGCAAGGTCCAGCGACAGCGAAGGCGTCGTCGAGGTGAGCGCGTTCGCCATTGCCGTCGCGGATATGCAGATCGGACAGAGATAGTCGGCATGGCTGTCGTCGGAATTGCCTTGCCTCTGGCCGTCGTCAGGCGACGCAATGGACGCCGCTACTGCGGCGATCCCGCGCCCGGAAACCTTGCCGTCGATCGCGTGGAAGTGGCCGAAGGAGAGCCCAAGGTTCATCGTCAGCGCGATCAGCGCCAGCCATGTACCTTGCCTGTTAGCGTCCCGAAACCAGCGCATTCGAGCGTTAATATCCCTCGCCTTTCAGCCGCGACGCGATCTTATCTGAGCCACCGTTTCCGTCAATTGCAGGCCCGGTGCGCTGGAAGACCCCTTCCCTCACATCGCCGGAACGAATTTGCCGTCCTTGACCGTGAGAAGGATGCGCGAGCGGTCGTCGAGGCCGGAGCGGTCCTTTTCGGTCCAGTTGTAGACGCCCTGGCTCGCGGCGATTTCGTGTTCGCTGAGGAAAGCCTGGCGGATCGCCTCGCGGAATTCCGGCGTTCCGGGTTTTGCCGTTTTGAGCGCGGTCGGAATGACGCGCTTGAGGACTTCGAAGGCGTCATAGGAATGTCCGGCGAACTGGCTGCGGCTGCGGGGGCCGTATTTGGCCTCGTAGGCGGTATTGAGCGCAAGGCCCGGCTTCTTGGTCAGCGCGCTGTCGGGCTGGCCTTCCGGATTCATCACCGGGCCCGAGGCCATGATCACGCCTTCGGCCGCAGGCCCCGCAATCCTGATGAAGTCCATGCTGGCGGCGCCGTGGGTCTGATAGATCAGGCCTTTGTAGCCGCGCTCGCGGAGCGCTGCCTGCGGCAAGCCGGCGGCGGTGCCGGATGCCCCGACCAGGATCGCGTCAGGGTTGGCGGCGACGAGTTTTAGGACCTGCCCCGCAACCGACGTATCCGGCCGCGCAAAGCGCTCTTCATCGACCAGCGTCATGCCCATCGGCACGGCTTGGGTTTTGAAATCGTTGAACCAGAGATCGCCATAGGAATCGGAGTAACCGATATAGCCGACGGTCTTGATGTTATGCGCCTTCATGTGCTCGTACAGCACCTTGCCCATGATCGGCACCGGCTGCGGCATCATGACCGACCATTTCGCGCGTTCCGGCGTGACCGGGAACGGCGCCAGACCGAAATGGGGAATGCCCGCCTCGTTGGCGACGTTTGACACGGCAATCGTTGAGGGCGTCGTCGCCGATCCCATGATGATATCGGCCTTGGATTCGGTGACAAAGCGCCGCGCGTTGGTGGTGGCGTTGGTCGGGTCGCCGCCGTCGTCGAGGACGATCACCTTGAGCGGCACGCCGCCGATTTCCTTGGGCACGAAATCGAGCGCGTTGCGCTCGGGAACGCCGAGCGCCGCCGCCGGGCCGGTCGTCGTCGTCGTGATGCCGATGGTGATTTCACTGGTCTGCGCAAGCGCAGGTAACGCCGGCAGCAGCGCAAGCGCCGCCGTGGCGATGGCGGCGGCGAGATGTAATTTCCTCATGGATTCCTCCCTTGGCTATTTTGGCATTCCAGATCTGAACCAGGCCGGGCAACGTTCCCGCCTGGTCAGCCGTTCATGAATTTCGCAATCATCTCCTGCGGAAACGGCGCCGACTTCAGTCGGGCGGGATCGCCCGGGTCACGTCCGACCAGCACGCGCGTCTCGAACGCCTCGATCGCCAGCGCCTCGCTCTTGAACACCTTGTGCGTCACCTCGAAGCTCGATCGCTTGAAACTCTCGACTCGGCTTTCGATCGCGATCCAGTCGCCATGGGTCGAGGCAATGTAGAATTTCGCCTGCGTATCCACCATGGGAATGCCGACCAGGCCGTATTTCTTGACGAGGTCCTGCTTGGAGAAGCCGGCTGCCTCGAACAGGATCGAGGTCGAATCGTCGAACATCTCGAAGTAGCGCGGATAATAGACGATGTTGGCGGGGTCGCAATCGCCCCACTGGATCTGCACGTCCCTTCGGTTGACGAACATGAGACTTCCCTAGCGCGGCGCCATGCGCAGCGAGGCGTCGAGCCGGACCACCTCGCCGTTGAGATAGGGATTGTCGATCATGTGCAGCGCCAGTGAGGCAAATTCGTCGGCATGACCGAGGCGGCGCGGAAAGGGAATCGCGGCAGCGAGTGAATCCTGCGCTTCCTGCGGCAGATTGGCCAAAAGCGGGGTTAGGAACAGGCCCGGCGCGATCGCCAGCACACGAATGCCGAACTGCGCCAATTCGCGGGCGATCGGCAGCGTCATCGCTACGATGCCGCCTTTCGAGGCCGAATAAGCCGATTGCCCGATCTGGCCGTCGAAGGCTGCGATCGAGGCGGTCGAGATCACGACGCCGCGCTCGCCGGTTGAAAGCGGCTCCAGTTTCGACATGTCCGCGGTCGCAAGCCGCAGCATGTTGAACGAGCCGATCAGGTTCACCCGGATCACCCTGTCGAAATCGGCCAGCGGCATCGGCCCTTCACGCCCGATCACCCGTTTGGCGACGCCGATGCCGGCGCAATTCATCAGTACACGTGCCGGACCATGGGCCTTGGCAGCCGCCGCGATGGCCGCTTCCGCCGAGGCCGCATCCGCGACGTCGCAGACCAAGGCAACCCCGCCGATCTCGGCGGCGACGGTTTCGGCGAGCTTGGCGTTGATGTCGCACACCGCGACCTTGGCTCCCTGGGCAGCAAGCCGGCGCGCGGTGGCGGCGCCCAGTCCCGATGCTCCGCCGGTGACGATTGCGGCCTGATCCTTCAACTGCATGGTTGCCTCCTGAACGCGGATTGTCGGCTAAGGCGTTATCACGTCTGCGGCTGGCGTGGGCGAATAAAGCGCCTCGATCAGGTGGCTGCGGTGGTCGAGCACCGCGCGCTGATTGATCGAACCCTTGTCGGTGACTTCGCCGCGGTCGATCGACAGCGGCCGATCAAGAAGAAGCGCGCGAGTGATCCGGGTTGACGATCCCGTCGCATCGGCCAGGAAGGCGGCAAATCGCTGGCGAAACGCCTCGCGGATCAGGGGATCGCTTGCGGTCGCGGCAATATCGTCGAAGGGGAGCGTCGGATTGATCAGACGGCAACCGTCGAGATCGAGCACGACCAGCGCCGACACCTCGTCGCGGTTGATGCCCGCGATCACGACATCGCGCACCAGCGGCGCGCAGGCCGCGATGAAACGCGCGCGAAGCGGGCCGACGCTGACCCAGGTGCCGCTCGCGAGCTTGAAATCCTCCGCAATGCGGCCGTCGAAATCGAAACCGGCGTGAAAGTCCTGCGCGTCCGCCGGCTTGATCGCGTCGCCAAATTTATAAAAGCCTTCTTCGTCGAAGGCAGCCGCCGTCAGCGCCGGCTGACGCCAGTAGCCCGGCGTGACGTTCGGCCCCCTGGCGCGCACCTCGAGCTTGCCATTGTTGGGCACAAGCTTCGCTTCATTGCCCGGCACCGGAAGCCCGACATGACCGGAACGGCTGGTGCGAGGGTTGGCCGACATGAAGAACGGCGCCGTCTCGGTGGCGCCCAGACCCGTCAGCATCGGGACGCGGAAGCCGGTCTCCTGCACCGCGAGTTCGTCGAGGCTGTTCCACACGAACGGCGACAGCGCCGCACCCGAAAAGAACATCGCATGCATCCGCCCAAAGAATTTTTTGCGCAGCGCGGAGTCGTCCCGCAGGTACGGCAGCAACGACTCATAGCCCTTCGGCACGTTGAAATAGACCGTCGGCGAAATCTCGCGAAGATTGCGCACGGTCTCCTCGATGCCGCCGGGCATCGGCTTGCCGGCGTCGAGATACATCGAGCCCCCATTATAGAGCGTCAGTCCGATATTGTGATTGCCGCCAAAAGTGTGATTCCACGGCAGCCAGTCGACGATGACGGGCGGCTCGTCCTTCAGGAAGGCCATGGTCTTGCGAATCATCACCTGATTGGCGCAGATCATCCGTTGCGTATTGATGACCGCCTTGGGATTGCCGGTCGAGCCCGAGGTCAGCAGGAATTTGGCGATTGTTTCGGGACCGATAGCCCGATGCGCCGCGTCGAGACCGGGATGTATTGGGGTCGCCATCAAATCGGCGAGCCGCGTCGCATCGCGGTGGCGCAGCGCGCCATAGGAGACCGCGATTTCAATCCCAGCGGGAACGTTCGCCTCGAGCACATCGGAAAATTTATCCGCATCGTCGGCGAAGACGAGGCCGGGGGTCAAAAGCTTCATCAGATAGGAAAGCTTGCCGTAATCTCTCGAGATCAACGAATAGGCCGGCGACACCGGGCAGAACGGAACGCCGGCATACAAGGCGCCGAACGCGACCAGCGCATGGTCGATTGAATTGCCGGAGAGGATGACGACGGGCCGTTCCGCCGAAAGACCGCGCGCGAGCAGGCTCGAGGCGATATGCCGGCTCGAGGTCAGCAATTCGGCGTAGGTGATTTGCCGCCAGCCGCCGCCGGCGCTCCGCTCCGCCATGAAGATGCGCTCGGGCACCGCCTCCGCCCAATGATGCAGGCGGTCGGTCAGCCGTACCGGATATTCGCCGAGTGCTTTTTTGGGCCGCAAATAGATGACGCCGTCGGTGCGGCGTTCGATCGACACCGAAGGGTCGCTGAACGAAATCCGGCGCAGCGGATATACCTTGCCGCCGGGCGCCGGTGCGTCGCCTTTCAGTACGGATATGTCGGGTTTGGAACTCATGTCAGGTCGGCTTCACCTTTGCGGTTTTGCGGTCGAGGAACGCGCGAATCCGAAGTTTGGCCTCTTTATCGCTCTGGGCCACCGTCGCCATCAGGGACTCCATCAACAGGCCGGTCTGCGGATTGGCTTCCGCGATCATCGGCAATGCTTGCAGCACGGCGAAGTTCGTCAGCGGCGCGTTCTTCGCGATCCTCGCGGTTCCGGTGCAGAATAGTTATGTTTTATAACTAAATGGGCGCGAGTCAATCATTTACCGTCTCGAATACCGTCATTGCGAGGAGCGATAGCGACGAAGCAATCCACGCTTCCTTTGGGGCCTTATGGATTGCTTCGCTTCGCTCGCAATGACGAAAACAGTCGCCGGCGCGAAGCTGGCCGCACCTCACAACACCTGATGCACGTCGATCACCACGCGGTCGGCGTGGCGCGCGGCGGAGCCGATGAACAGGCTTTCCATCAGCCAGCGGTATCTTGCAGCGCCGGTTTCGAACTTCGGCACGGTGCGGAAATAGATCAGTTCGGGATCGACGGGCTCGCCACGTTTCAGCTTCTGCAAGAGATCGACGGGGCCGAAACGGATGCCTTTGTTCTCGACATAGATCACCGCGCCGTCGTCGGTCTCAAACGCGTATTTCGCCTCGAGCTCGATCAGCTCGTTGGGCCGGATGATCTGGAAGTCCGCGCCGAACGCGCAGACCCTGCCGTTGACCCTTTCGCCCTTCACCTCGCCGCCGGTGATCGGGATGATCCGGCGCACGCCGGTGCCGATGTCGCCGGCGGACGTCACGCCGCCGATGCGAGCCGTGATGGTGAAGACGTATCGCGTTTGAAGCGCAGGTTCCATGAATCACCCGAACCTTCCTGTTCGCCAAGCAATAGGATCAGCGAATCATCATCTGTTGCGGCAACCAGGTCGCCAGCAGCGGGAATGCAATCAGAATAATCAGCCGGACGATATCGGTCGCGACAAACGGGATCACGCCCTTGAAAATGGTGGTGAAGGACACGTCCTTGACGACGCTCTTGATGACAAAGACGTTCATGCCGACCGGCGGATGAATGAGGCCGAGTTCCACCGTCATCACGATGATCACGCCGAACCAGATCGGATCGAAGCCGAGATGGGAAACCACCGGAAAGATGATCGGCACCGTCAGGATGATCATCGCCATCGCGTCCATCAGGCAACCGAGCACGAGATACATCACCATGATGACGGCGAGTACGCCGTAGCTCCCCAATCCGAGCCCGGTGAGAAATTCCGTGACCTTTTGCGGCGTCTGCGTCACGGTGAGGAAGTATCCGAAGATCAGCGCGCCGATCAGCACCGTGAACACCGCGGCCGCCGTGCGGGTGGCCTGCAACAGCGAGGCAAGGATCTTGTCCTTGTCCAGCCGCCCGGTAAAGACGCCGATCAGGAAAGCGCCGGTGGCGCCGACGCCGCCCGCTTCCGTCGGCGTAAAGCGCGGCAGGAACGGCAGGCCGTAAAGCCCGCCGATCACGAACACGAACAACAGCACCGGCGCCCAGATGTCCTTGAGTCCGGCGAAGCGCTCGCGCCAGGTCGTGTACGACCCCTTGGGCAAGAACCCCGGCCGGAAATAGCCGATCAGCGCGATGGTGATCATGTACATGGTCATCGCCAGCAGGCCGGGAATGATGCCGGCCATGAACAGCTTGCCGATGTCCTGCTCGGTGATGATGCCGTAGACCGCAAGCACCGTCGACGGCGGCAGCATGGCCCCGAGCGTGCCGCCGGCCGCAATCACGCCGGTCGCAAAGGATTGCGGATAACCGAAGCGGCGCATTTCCGGATAGGCCACCGCCGAAAAGGTCGCAGCGGTGGCCACCGACGAACCGCAGATCGCGGCAAAGGCGCCGCAAGCCGCAACCGTCGCGATCCCCAGACCTCCGCGCATATGGCCGACAAAGCCGTTGGCGGCGCGGAACAGGTCGCGGCTCATGCCGGAATTGCTGACGAAGGTGCCCATCAGCAAGAACATCGGAATGACGCCGAAGGTGTAGTCGGTCACGGTGCGCATCGAGGTCTGGCCGACCAGCTTGAGCGCCGGCGTGCCGCCGACCAGATAGCCGAAGCCGGAAACGCCGACGAGGCCCATCGCCATGCCGACCGGCACGCGCAGCAACATCAGCGCGAACAGCGCGACGAAGCCGAGGACGGCAACCGCTTCCGTGCTCATGCCGCGCTCATTCCGTGCCCTTCAGCTTTGGATCGTGCATCTCTTCGGGATGGAAGATCAGGCGGTAAGTGCGGATCGCGATCAGAAGCACGGCCGAGACGTCGCCGGCCCACGCCACCGCGAAGAACGGCCAGGTCGGCATGTGCATGTCGAATGTGGTGACGTGGTCGTTGTAGGTGCCGCGCACCTTGTCGAACAGCGTCCATGTCTGCACCGTCACCACGAACAACAGAACCAGCGTCGCGAACACGTCGATCAAACGCTGGTATTTCGGGCCGACATTGCCCCAGACGAGGTCGACGGTGATGTGGGCGCCGCGATAGCTGGTGGCGGCGATGCCCCAGAAGATCAGAATGCCGAGCAATAGCCGGCCGATGTCGAAAGAATCGGGAATCGAATAGCTGAAGAGATTGCGGAGCAGGACCGCGATGAAAATATTGGCGGCGACGATGCCGACAAATCCTGCCGCAATCCATTCGATCGTATCGATGAAACGATCCATCGAATTGCGCTTCATTTCCGCTCCACACGGCCAACGGGAATTGCAGGGCGAGAGCACGGCGGCGGCGGATCCTGCCGCCGAGTCAATATGCGAGGGGCTCTTACTGCGTCAAGGCGTTGTATTTGGCGAGCGAGGCGCGCAGTTCAGTGAGCGCCACGTCCGGGTCGGTCCCCACTTTCCTGACGCCATCAGCCCAGGTCTTGACCAGCGGCTCGGACGCCTTCTTCCACAGCGCGGTCTGTTCCGATGTCAGCGTGTAGACTTCCTGGCCCGGCTCCGCCTTGACCTTTTCCAGGCCGGCGTCTTCGAACCTGCCCCAGGGTTCGCCGACGCGGCCGGCGGCCTCGGTATTGCAATTGTCGTCGATCGCCTTTTTCTGCCGGTCGGACATCTCGTTGTATTTGTCCTTGTTCATGACGAACGCGAAAGTCGTGACATAGAGCGGCGCGTCCATCTGGAATTTCGTCACCTTGTCGATGCCGAACAGCACCAGCGATCCCCACGGGAAGGTGACGGCGTCGGCGACGCCGCGTTCGATGATGTCGCGGACTTCCGGCGCCGAGGACTGCACGTTGGTGCCGCCGAGCAGCGTCACGAAATTCGCGATCGTGGCGTCGGCGGGACGGATCTTCATGCCCTTGATGTCGTCGGGCACCAAGATCTTCTTGGCGCGCGAGTGGAACGACGACGGCGCATGGATGAAGGCGAGGCAGAACTTGACGTCCTTCATCTCCTTGTCGGCGTATTTGCGGTACCAGGCATCAAGCGCCATCGAGCCGCCCTTGGCATCCGCCATCAGGAAGGGCAATTCGCCGGCGCCGATGATCGGGAAACGGCCCGGCTCATAGCCGGGATTGACATAGGTGACGTCGGCGATGCCGTCGCGCGCCATGTTGTAATGATCGAAAGCCTTGCCGAGCTGCTGCGCGGGATAGACCTTGTATTTGATGGTGCCGCCGGACGCCTTCTCGACCGCGGCGCCCCAGTCTTCCAGCGCCTTTTGCAGCGGATGCGACGCCGGCACCCAGTGCGACAATTTCAGTTCGAAGGTCTTTTCCTGCCCCATCGCGGGCGACACGCCGGCGGCCAAGAGCAGCGCCAGGAGCGTTTTCCTCATCGACATCGCTTCCCTCCAGCATCAGGGCTTCGATGGCCCTTTGCAGATATTGTTATATGATATAATTATCAGCGCAAGCCGTACGGCAAGGCCCGCCAACCGTCAGGTTCAAGCCTATAACAATCCAGGGAGCAAGTGTTGCGGACCAAAGTAGCAATCATTGGCGCGGGACCGGCGGGATTGCTGCTGGGGCAGCTGCTGCACGCCCACGGCATCGACAACATTGTCCTGGAGCGCCACACCCCTGAATATGTGCTTGGCCGCATTCGCGCCGGCCTGCTTGAGGAAGGCACCGTCGCGCTGCTCGATGAGGTCGGCGCCGGCGCGCGCGCCCACCTCGAGGGCCTCGTCCATGGCGGCATCGAGCTCGCCTTCAGCGGAGAACGCCACCGGATCGATCTGAAGGCGCATACCTCCAAGACGGTGATGATCTACGGCCAGACCGAAGTGACGCTCGACCTGATGAATGCGCGGCGCGTGGCCGGCCTGACCACCATCTATGAAGCCGAGTATGTCAAACCGCTCGATTTCGACACGGATCATCCCCGCGTCTCCTATGTCAAGGACGGCACCACCCACGAAATCGCCTGCGACTTCATCGCCGGGTGCGATGGCTTCCACGGCGTCAGCCGCGCCAGCGTAAAGCCGTCCGCGATCGAGACGTTCGAACGGATTTATCCATTCGGCTGGCTCGGGATCCTGTCGAATACCCCGCCGGTCAGCCATGAGCTGATCTATTCCAACCATGCGCGGGGATTTGCCCTTTGCACCATGCGCTCGACGCGGCGCAGTCGCTACTATGTGCAGTGCTCGCTCGACGATCACACCGATCAATGGCCGGATGACAGGTTCTGGGACGAATTGAAGCGAAGGCTCGACCAGGAAGCGGCGGACAAACTCGTCACCGGCCCCTCGATCGAAAAGAGCATCGCGCCATTGCGCAGTTTCGTCGCCGAACCGATGCGGTTCGGACGAATGTTCCTTGCCGGCGACGCCGCCCATATCGTGCCACCGACCGGCGCCAAGGGCCTGAACCTCGCGGCCTCCGACGCGCATTATCTGGCGGTAGCGTTACGCGAGTTTTACGCCGAAAAATCCGCGGCCGGAATCGACCATTATTCGCAAAAAGCGCTGGCGCGGGTCTGGAAGGCGGTGCGCTTCTCCTGGTGGATGACCTCGATGCTGCACAAGTTTCCAGACACCGGGACCATCGGCGCGCGTATCCAGCTCGCCGAACTCGAATACGTCGTCAGCTCCAAAGCAGCTTCCGCCTCGCTGGCCGAAAATTACGTGGGTCTGCCGTTCTAGCGCGACGCGTTGGCCCAAAGCTCACGATCCGTTCGATCCGGCAGGATTTTTGGTCTAGACCGCACGCGCCGCCCGCGGCATCAGCACAGCCAGCACGATCGCAATCAGGAACAGCGCCGGCACGTCACCGACGAGGTGGCCATGTTCCATTGGGTCCGAAACGGCCTGCACGGCCATGATACCCCCGTGCACGATACTCGACCATACCGTGAACCAGATCAGGCTGCGGCTGGCGAGCGGATCGCGCGATGCGAGAATCAGGAATACGCCCAGCGTCGCATAGACGCCGACGATCATCATCGCATAATGCGAGTGTCCCTGTCCCCACGCCCAGCCGGACGGCCAGAGCACAATCAACGGATAAACTGCGAATATGGAAATCACGCCGACAACGACCAGCGCGATACGAAGGTAATAAAGACGAACATCGGCTGACATGTTTGCCTCCTTCAATTGATTTTCCTGCTCCGACGAAAATTGCCGTGCCTACAAAAACACCACCAAGCATAGCAGGAAAATGAACCGCCGCATCCCGATGCGTATCCTGTTTTAAACTTTGTAGGCGGTGCAATTCGCGCCGCGATCGCGTTCAATGGCATCCGCATTGCCAAGAACGGATCGCCACCGATGACCGCTTCCGATATCCCCGATGGCTTCGAGCGCCAAACCCGGCGTAGCCCCCTCACTGATCCATGGGAGCCGATCTATTCGAAGCAAACACCTGACGCTATCATCCTGGGACTTCGGCTGGCCACGCCACATACCAACGCGCGCGGATTCGTCCATGGCGGGTTGATTGCAGCGCTGACCGATAAAGCCATGGGGCATAGTTGCGGTCACAAAATGGGCGGCGCCTATTCGCTGGTGACGGTCAGCATGGCCATCGATTTCATCAGCAGCGCCCAGGTCGGGCAATGGCTCACGGTCGAGACCGACGTGATCAAAACCGGCGGCACGCTGTGCTTTGCGCAATGTCTTGTCCTGGCCGACGGCGCCGCGATCGCGCGGGCGAACGGGACGTTTCGCGTGGTGAAGAAAAAGGAGTGACCGTTATCCGGCGGCACTCTCCGTCATGCCCCGCCACCGGGTCTCACCTTCGGCGAGCCCGATGACAGGCTCCGACGGGGCATCCAGTATTCCGCGACGTCAACGGAAATAGGGACGCCGGTGATTACCGGATCACCCGCCTTCGCGGGTGATGACAACTTCTATTGTGGATGCGATTTGAAAATAGCCGCTAATCGCCAAAATGCCAGTCGCTGATCTCGACCACGAGATCAATGTACGTGCGCACCTTGGCCGATAACAGCCGCGACGTCGGATAGACGATGTGGATTGGCAGCGGCGGCGGCTCGAACTTCGCGAGCACGATTTTCAGCCGGCCGGCCTTGATCGCATCCGCCGCCTGATAGGCCAGCACCCGCGTCAGGCCGCCGCCTTGCGCGGCATACTGGATCGCGGCGTCGGCGCTGTTGGTGGTCAGGCGCGGCGCCGGCGCGACGCGAACCTCGCGGCCGCCCCTGACAAAACGCCAGTCGGGCGAGGTGGCCGTGACACCGGACTGAATGGTTTGGTGGGAAGCAATGGCCTCGGGCGTCGCGGGCTCGCCATGCGCCTTGAGATAGCCTGGCGAGGCAACGACAATGCGCCGCATCTCGCCGACCTGGCGCGCCACCAGACTTGAATCGGCGAGTTGGCCTATCCTGACCGCGAGGTCGACGCCCTCCTCCACCAAATTGATCATGAGATCCGACAGCCGCAGATCGCCTGAAACCTCAGGGTACCGCTTCAGATATTCCGACATCACCGGACTGACGTGAAGCCGACCGAATCCGACCGGCGCCGACACCACCAGCCGCCCGCTGGGCAGCGAACGCTCGTCCTGAATCGATCCCTCGGCTTCATCGACGTCGGCAAGGATGCGCCTGGCGCGCTCCAAATAGCGCGCGCCGGCATCCGTCAACGCCACCGACCGCGTGGTCCGCTGCAGCAGCCGCGCGCCGAGCCGTTCCTCCAGCGCCGCGACCAGCCGCGTCACGCCCGAGGGCGAAAGTCCCAATTTGCGTGCCGCGGGCGCAAACCCCTGGAGGTCCGCGACCGCGACAAAAGCCTGCATGGCGTCAATGCGGTCCATGGCATTATTTCATAATTCGCAATTATAAAGTGTCAATCCGTCGGATTGTTTAAATTTGGAAAATAGCCACTTTGGAGGACGAGAAGCGGCGGAACTGCCGCCCGACAAGGACCAAGTCAGAAACCAGACCTGGAGCTTTCCGATGTCAGACGTCCACACTTATTCCAGCGACGTCGCGTTCACGCCGGCCGTGAAGACGATTCAGACCCGCAAGGGGTCGCGCGAGGCCTATGCCCAGGTCGAGGAGCGCGGCGGCTGGCGCACCGAGGTCGACGAAAACCTCGCCGCGTTTCTGGCCGACGTCGACAGCCTCTACTTCGCGACCGCTTCCGCCGACGGTCAGCCCTATATCCAGCATCGCGGCGGGCCAAAGGGCTTCATCAAGGTGCTGGACAAGAGCACGATTGCCTTCGCCGATTACCGCGGCAACCGGCAATACATCACGCAGGGCAATTTGTCGGAAAATCCCAGGGCCAACATCTTCGTGATGGACTATGCCCATCGCAGGCGGGTGAAGATCTGGGGCAAGGCGCGCGTGGTGGACGACGACCCCGCGCTTTTGCAATCGCTGATGCCGAAAGCCTACAAGGCGCGCCCCGAGCAGGTGATCCTGTTTCGGATTACCGCATGGGACACCAACTGCGCACAGCATA
>Ga0209517_10000964_pt1 | contig 46400 bp, 36 predicted proteins | sample PeaSoiMetSII2010_FD_187695 | JGI IMG/M metagenome (GOLD analysis project Ga0209517, IMG submission 187695) | Peat soil microbial communities from Weissenstadt, Germany - SII-2010 (SPAdes) (version 2) | ecosystem: Environmental > Terrestrial > Soil > Wetlands > Peat | place: Germany...
TGCAACCGGCGGCCTAGGAGAAGTGTGCCTGCACGCCTCCCGGGGGGGCGATAGGGTCGCGGAAAAGGAGTTAAAACCTTGCCAGCACCGTGAGTAAGTCTCAACTCGGCCTCTTCCCCCGACTCGAATCGGTCTCGAGGGTGTTGCAGGAGATTGAAAACAACAAAAATTTCACAGCTTCGGAGGCTTTCCGCAAGTCAGGGCGGCAGAGCCGCTTTCCGGCCAGCTAATTTGGACCGCTGTAGGCGTAATCGGCCCAACCGCCGGCTCAGGAGTTCCATCTATGATTCGGGTCATCACGATCGAGCGTGAATACGGCAGTGGAGGAGGCGACATTGCGGCGGCGGTGGCAGCACGCCTGGGCTGGAAACTCTGGGACCAGTTGCTGACCGAGGAAATCGCCCGCCGGATGGATTGCGAACGCCGCGCGGTGGAGGAGCACGAAGAGAAACGCGATCCGGTGCATAGCCGCCTGCTCAAGGCTTTCATGCGCGGCAGCTTCGAAGGAAGCTTGAACGCCCGCGCCTTAAAGTGGTGGACACCGATTGTGTGCGCGAAGTGGTTCGGCAGATTCTGCCCGAAATCGCCGAAGCGGGCAACTGCGTGATCGTGGGGCGTGGGTCAGCTTATTATCTCGGCGACCGCCCTGATGCCTTTCACGTTTTCATTTACGCTCCCTTTCAGGAGAAGGTCCGCCGGCTCCAGGCAAGAGGCAAGAACCCGAAGGAAGCGGCGGAACTGGCGGAAACCGTGGACCGCGATCGCGCCGATTTCATCAAGCGATACTTCGACGTCGAGTGGCCCGGCAGACATCGATTCCACCTGATGGTTAATTCCGGCGCTGGCAATGACGTGGCGGTTGATATCATCCTGGATGCGGTGGCCCGGCATGCTAACAGGCGGAGTTGATTCCCCTCCTTGGTAAGGAGGGGTGAGGGGTGGTTGCTGGGCGGCTGGGCAACCACTCACCACCCCCGGCCCCTCCTCCCGCTAAGGAGGGGAGTCGTTTTCAAAGCACGCGCGGTTGAACGATGGCCGCTGCAATACATGGGGGTGAGGCAAAAATGGCAACTACAACGACCGAGAACCCACAGGTAGTGAACCGCGGCGACACCGGGCCGACGGGAACAGGAGTAGGCCCCGGCGCGCCGCCCAGGCGGCGCACGAAAGCGCGCTGGCAAATCGGGTTGGTGGTTCTCGGCCTCGCTCTAATCGCGGCGTCGGTCCTGCTCTATCGCCACTTGACTGCCTGGGAGTCCACCGACGATGCCGAAATCAACGGCTACATCTATCCCGTCAGTGCGCGCGTCGCCGGCTACGTGACGCGAGTTACCACGGACGACAACCAGTACGTCGAGGCTGGAACGGTGTTGGCGCAACTCGATCCCGAGGACTATAGGGTCGCCGTGGCGAATGCCAGGGCCAATCTCGCCAACGATGAAGCCAGCGCCAGCGCTTCATTAACCGGCGTTCCTCTCACCACCGTGAACACGTCGAGCGTGCTGTCCGGCGCGCGGGCGGACATTGATAACGCCAACGCCGGAGTGGCTTCAGCAGAACGTGCATCTGAAGCCGCGCAGGCCGCGCTGCGGCAAGCCGAAGCAAACGACCTAAAGGCTCAAGATGACGTTACGCGGTACAAGCCACTGGCCGCGAAAGACGAGGTCCCTCAGCAACTTTACACTCAGTCGGTCGACAGCCAGAAAGCCACGGCCGCCGCCGTCGAGGCCGCCCGGGCGTCAGCCGCGGGCGCTGAACAAGTGGTCGAACAGGCACGAGCGAAACTTGCACAAGTTCAAGCCCAACTTCAGTACGCCCTGACCCGGCCGCAGCAAATCTCCGTGCAGCAAGCCCGAGCGCGTGCGGCACAGGCCGAAGCCGAACGCGCCACGGCGCTGTTCGTGCAGGCGCAACTGAACCTCGAGTACACAACCATCGTGGCCCCCGTCAGCGGGGTAGTCGGACAGCGATCGGTCCAGCCGGGCCAGAACGTTTCGCCAGGCCAGCAATTGATGACCATCGTGCCTCTGGACAGCCAAAACATCTGGGTGACAGCCAATTTCAAAGAAACGCAGCTCAGGCATATGCGCTCCGGCCAACCTGCCAGGATTTCGGTGGACACCTACGGCCGCACTTACGACGGACACATCTTGAACATCGCCGCCGCTACCGGAGCGCTTTACAGCCTGCTGCCACCTGAAAATGCGACGGGGAATTACGTAAAGGTGGTGCAGCGGATACCCGTCAAGATAGTGTTCGATAAAGGGCAGGACCCGCAACATCTCCTGAGGCCCGGAATGTCGGTAGAACCGAACGTCAGAGTGCGATAGGAGTCGCACTGGGACGAACCAATTCGACGCGATCATCATTGGCGCCGGGCAGTCTGTGGCCTACATCCGGCGGCGACGAGGCGATCCACTGCATTTTGGACATCATGAACGCCCGTGTTCCCTACGAAGTACTTCAGCATGCCATGCACATCCATCCCACCGTCTCGGAACTTATTCCCACGGTCCTCGGCGACCTTCGCCCTATTGATTCGTAGGCGCGATCCATGCGTGCCACTGCTATCCAAGCGATCGCGCATGCCCGTCCGCTGACACGCGCCCAGAAACCATGAAGCAACCGGGAGCGCGGGCATCCTGCCCGCAGCGTGCGTCCAACTGCGGCGCGAAGGGCGGGCAGGATGCCCGCGCTCCCGGGCATTTTCAGAGGAGAGCCTCGAAGCGACGGTTTAAGGGTGGGATGATATACTGTTTGGGTGGGACATAATGTCGGTGTTCCCGGGCTCCTTCTCTCGGGTATCACGGCTCGCCTGGCAGGTGTACGCCTGCCCGGTCCTCGCGAGTCGTTCTACGGGGTAAGAATTTTGAGCGAACTGACGAATACTGCGACGCATCTTCGTGCGCTTGGAGGAAGAGATGGGCATTAGCAATTACGTCACAGAACATCTCGAGGGCGCAGAGGCAAAAGGATGGCGCGATCGGGATGCCCCGCCGCCAAAAAGAGCTCTTATCTGGGGCCGAGCAGACTCCGGACTGGCTGGCCAAAGCCGGGCCCTGGCGGAGGTTTTGGCGCAGGTTGAGATGGTGGCCCCGACGGACTCTACGGTTCTGATTGTGGGCGAGACCGGCACGGGCAAAGAGTTGCTGGCGCGCGCGCTTCACAACTTAAGCTCCCGTCGCGAGCAGCCGTTCGTCAAGGTTAACTGTGCCGCCATACCCAGCGGGCTGCTTGAAAGCGAGCTATTCGGGCACGAGCGCGGCGCTTTCACCAGCGCCGTCTCGCAGCGGATCGGCCGCTTCGAACTCGCGCACCCGGGCACGCTGTTTCTGGATGAGGTGGGTGATATCCCGCTTGAATTACAGCCGAAGCTTTTGCGCGTTTTGCAGGAGCAGGAATTCGAGCGGCTCGGCAGCGCGCGCACACTTCATGTGGATGTCCGAGTGGTCGCAGCCACCAATCGCGACCTGGTGCGGATGGTAGAAAACCACGAGTTCCGCGGTGACCTCTATTATCGCCTGAACGTCTTTCCGATGATGGTTCCGCCGCTGCGCGACCGCCGCGAAGACATTTCTTTCCTCGCATGGCACTTCGTCAGGAAATACTCGCAGCGAATGAACAGGTCTATCGATCACATTCCCGAGCAGACAATGCAGGCGCTCACTCGCTATCAGTGGCCCGGCAACATTCGAGAATTACAGAACGTCATGGAACGCGCCGTGATCCTGACCCAAGGAAACACTTTGAATCTGCCGGCCGAAAAACTGGAGAGGGCTCCTGCTATCAATCATCCGAACCGCTCCCTGACGTTAAGAGAAGCCGAACGGGAACACATCCTTCGGACGCTCGACGAGACTGAATGGGTGATCGGCGGCGCACACGGCGCAGCGGCGCGGTTGGGGGTGCCACGCACCAGCTTGATTTACCGTATGCAAAAGCTCGGTATTCCGGGACGGCGGGATATGTGCCTCGCCTGCGCGCAGTCGCGTGAAATGGCCCGCCTGGGACCAAGGGCCTGAAGGCCCAACGGGTCAGGTTCCCGGAGGCGGCGGGACTGAAGAGTCCGTGTGAGAACTTCCTTTGCATGTCATCCCGAGGAGTTGTCATGGGCCTCCAGCCCACCCTAGGCAATGAAAATCGGCGTCGTCCCCGCGAAAGCGGGGACCCATTGTGGCGTCGGGAACAAGATGGATTCCCGCTTTCGCGGGAATGACGTGGCCCTCGAGTAGGGGCGGTTCGCGAACCGCCCCTACCAGCCCGATTCGCGGGATTGACGTGATTTCCGGGAGAGCCGAAGGCGACGAGGAATCTCGCACTGCCTTGCTGAATCGGATGCCCAGGCTCTTTCGTTCGATACGAGCAATTAAAGTCTTATCAGCGCTCCAACCCTTGCCCCAGACTCTCAATGCGCTTTAAGAATCTTCTTGGCATCCTTGACTTAGTAGCCATTGCACTAACCCGACATCGAATTAAAAAATGCTTGACAAGGGCCATCCTGGGTGATATGGCGCGCTCTTGGTAGTCATAGTTATGGGCACCTTCTGCCCAGGGCCACTAAACCGGTCCAGCACCACTTGCCAATACTTAACGTCGGGTCAAAGTTCCAGGTAGTCGCAACAACCTAAGAAAGTCGATTGGTGTTGTTCGGGGGTTACCTCGGCTCTGAGGGGGAGTTGTGTGGCGGCCTGCTGCTCTTCCCTGAGCGTTGACCAAACGAATATTCAAAAGAGGAGGACGCAATGAAACGGAGTTTCATCTTGCTGGCGGCGGCCCTCCTGGCCGTCTGCTTAAGTGCTTTGGCGCAAGACACGGCGCGCATTAACGGTTCAGTAACCGACCAAACCGGCGCGGTGATTCCTAACGTGAAGGTCACGATCGAAAACCCCGCCAGGGGCTTCAAACAAGTGATGAAGAGCGATTCAGCCGGGTTCTTCGCACTCCAGGCTGTCCCCATCGGCGATTACGTAATTACGGCGGAAGCACCAGGCTTTCAAAAACTGGTGCGCTCCGGCATCACCCTTGAAGTAGGACAGATCCAGCGCGTGGACTTACAGATGACCGTAGGCCAGATGACGCAGGAAGTCACGGTGAGCGGCAACGTTCCTAAAGTGCAAACCGAGACCGCCGCCGTTTCCAGCGTGGTCACCAACACTCAGATCCAAAACCTTGATTTGAACGGACGCAACTGGGTGTCGCTGGCCCTGCTCGTTCCCGGCGCCGCACCCGACAACGGTCTGGACGCAGTGCACGTCGGCGTGGCGGGGAACAACAGCATTTCCTTCAATGGCAATCGCCTCCAGTATGCCAACTGGGAAATTGACGGCGGCAACAACACCGACGAAGGTTCGGGCTCCACGTTCAACACCTACCCCAACCTCGATACTATTGCCGAATTCCGCATTTCGACTTCCAACTACGGCGCGGAAATGGGCAAGCACGCGGGTGCCAACATCGAACTCGCCACCAAGGGCGGCACCAGGGACTTCCATGGTGATGCGTTCGAATACGTCCGAAATGACAAGTTTGACGCCAACAACTTCTTCATCAACCGCGGCACCATCGGCTCCATTGCGCCCAAGACCGCACTCAAGTGGAATGACTTTGGCTACACCCTGGGCGGGCCGATCTACATCCCCGGCCACTGGAACACCAGCAAGACGAAATCGTTTTTCTATTGGTCCGAGGACTGGCGACGCTACAGGCAAGGAAATCCGCTTAGTAATGGCGTTGCGACCACGCTTGAGCGGGCGGGCGACTTCTCCGAGTGTGATCCGACCTCCAGCAACTATAACAGTATAGTCGCCACCGGTTGCACACTGCCCACCCTGAACGGCGTTACGTACGATACCGTGCAATCCATGCCGGGCTTCGATCAGCAGGCTTTCACGAACGGCCAGGACATTGTGAATGCTCTGATCCCGTTGCCCAACAGCGGCCCTCCAGGGCACGAAAACAACTGGGTACTGGCCTCCTCCAACAACACGAATTGGCGCCAGGAGCAGATCCGAATTGACCAGAACATCACGGATAAAACCCAGGCCTTCTTCCGTTACACGCAAGATACGTGGAATACCCTGTCCGTGCCCGCGCTTTGGACGGGATCGAGCTACGACACCATTAAGACGCCCTTTGGCGGCCCTGGCGAGAGCGCAGTCTTCCACGTAACGCACACCTTCAAGCCGACTTTGACCAACGAGTTCGTTGCGGCCTACACGACAGACCACATCCTGCTTTACAACCAGGCGGCCGATTCCGTGGCAGGCTCCATCAACCGTCCCAGCAACTTCGTGATGGCTCACCTCTTCGCCAATAACGACGGCAATCCGCTGCTGCCTACGCTCTCGATAAGCGGGGGCCTCGACTTTAGCGCCTACGAAGATGCCGGCAACCATCCCTGGTTTAACTCCAATCCGATCATTACCTGGAAGGATAACGTTGCCTGGGTGCACGGCAACCACACCACCAAGTTTGGCTTCTACTTGGAGAATTACCGCAAAAACGAGCAGTTCGGCACCGACACGCAAGGAATCGTCACGGTTGACGGCGGCGGCTCCGTGACCACCCAGAACGGCTTGGCGGATCTATTCCTTGGGCGCCTTCACACGTATACGGAGGGCACGGAGGTATTTAACGGCATCGCGGTGGGGGGCTATGCCAAGGGCCATTGGCAAATGACTGACCTTGAGCCTTACATCCAGGACGACTGGAAGGTCACTCGTAAACTCACCCTGAACCTTGGCTTGCGCTACTACATCTACACTCGTATTCACGACGTATCACGCCCGACCATCGATTCCGGGTTCATCCCCAGCCAGTACTCGCAGGCTGCCGAGGACCCGCTCAACGCGGATGGAAGCTTCCTCTACCCAGCCACAGGCGCCACGCCCGGCAACTACGGAAATGGCTTGGTGGAGTGCGGCCACAATGGCATTCCCAACGGCTGCCAGCTCCGCAACACCGCGGGGAACATCGCTCCCCGCGTTGGCTTCGCCTGGGATCCCTTTGGAACGGGGAAGACTTCGATCCGTGGCGGTTATGGGATCTACTACGAATCCGGCAACGGCAACGAAGCTCAGACTGAAGGCGGCGAAGGCAATCCGCCATCGGCACCCGGTGTCAGCGCCAACAACCTCTACAGCACCTCAACGGCCGCGGGCTACGGCGTCATTGCTCCTTCAGGATTGCTAGTTCCAGATCCTGCGGGTTTCACCTCCATCCCATATAGTGAGAAATGGCCCAGCGTACAGCAGTACAGCTTGACGGTCGAGCATGAGTTCCAGGGGAACAACTTGTTGAGTGTGGCGTACGTCGGCGGCTTGGGACGACACTTGGCGCGCTCCCAAGACATCAACGAGGTCAACCCCGCGATCGTCGGGAACGGCGGAACGATAAATGTGCCGGTCCTGGCAGGACTCACTGGAACCAAGACTGCAACCTTGGGTACTCCAGGCGACAACAATCAGACGCTCTGTGATTCGTCCGGGAAATGCAACGTTCAGAACATCTTGATGTACGGTGAGGAGCCAAGCACCTTCTTCAGTCCTTACGTCGGCTACACAGCTATCTACGAAAAGCAGAACACCGCGGTCTCAACCTACAACGCTCTGCAGGGCAGCTTCCGGCACAACTTCGCCCACGGCCTGACCCTGCAGGCGGCTTACACCTGGTCGCACGCCATCGACAACTCCACCAGTACTTACCAGGAAACCTCCGGAGCTATCGACGACTACAACCTGTCGCGCTGGAAGGGTACGGGCGACCTGAACCGCACGCAGGTAGTGCAGCTTAACTACATATATGCCATGCCGTTCTTCAAGAACTCGACCAATGCTTTGGCACGGCAGACGCTCGGCGGCTGGCAGCTCAGCGGCATCAGCAGCTTCTTCACCGGTGAGCCCACTGACTTCAACTGCGGAGTTAACGGGATAAGCAGCGGCCTGGGAGGCGGATATCGCTGCGATGTGGTCGGCAAGGTACAGATAAAGAAGGGTGTCTTCGATGACCCCACGTACGGACCCACGCGCACTTGGTGGGATCCGAGCACGGTTGCGCAGCCGCAGTTCAGCGAGCTCTTTGCTAACGGCGAGTCGAACATGTTCGGCAACATGGGGCGGAATATCCTAGCCGGTCCCGGGCGCAACAACTGGGACTTGGCGCTGGAAAAGAACGTCAGCACCCCCTGGTTCCGCGGGGAGCACGCCACCGTCCAGTTCCGCCTTGAAACCTTTAACACCTTCAACCACACGCAATACCAGTACGCTAATACTGGGTGCAGCGGGAAAACACCGTTTGGCGGCGTCTGCACCGAGAACAACAACTCCCCAGGCGAATTCAACACCGCTTGGGACCCGCGTGAAATGCAATTGGGCCTGAAGTTTATCTTCTAGGCTTGTGTTGCTAACGGGTCTTGGGTAATTGTGGGCGCAACGAGAGAGTCTCCGATTCTTTCGTTGCGCCCTGTTTTTTGTAGGGGCAACCCTTGTGGTTGCCCGGGCGGCCACAAAGGCCGCTGTTACAACTCGATTAGCAAGCGCTGTCATTCTGAGCGAAGCGAAGAATCTCTGCAGTTGCCGTTCGGGTTTGTGAGCGTGCAACGAACTGCGGCGATTCTTCGCTTCGCTCAGAATGACAGCTCGATTAAAGGTGGGGATGAGTGTGGTATTCTACGCCTGCGTTGTAGGGGCGGTTCGCGAACCGCCCCTGTACCACGTCGGCAAGGTGAATGAATGGATGAAACAACGCTTTAAGGTGTGCCGGCCAGTAAAGGAAATGGTGGTTGCGGTTCTGCTGTCTCTTCTTCTCGCGGTTCCCGCGCCAGCGGCGCAAAACGCCGGCTCGGGCAATCCTCCCCAACGCTTGACGGAACAGGACCTTCGCTCCGCGTTCGAGCGTGCTCAACAGGCGCTTGCCGCCCAGAATTACCCCGCCGCCGAGCGGGGATTCAAAGAGTTTCTGAAGCTCGACCCGAATTCGGCCGCCGCTTACACGAACCTGGGTGTGGTTTACATGCGGACGGGAAAATCGGACGAAGCGATACGAGCCTTTGAGAAAGCCAAGAAGCTCGACCCGGGCATGGTGGGCGTTGACCTGAATCTCGGCCTGCTTTACTACCGGAAGCAAGACTTCAAGAGCGCCGTTCCTCATTTCGAGCGCGTGGTCAGAGCCCAGCCGGACAGCGTGCAGGCGCATTACCTGCTCGGCATGTCGCACTTCATGCTCAGGAATTACCGCTCCGCAGTGGCCGCTCTCGAACCGATCCGCGATCAAGAGAAGGACGATCTCGACCTCCTTTACATGCTCGGCATCGCCTATGGGCAGATGAAACGTAACGATGAATCGAAGCAGACCTTCGCGATGCTTGTGCGCGCGGGGGGCGACACGCCTCACCTGCACCTGCTGCTGGGCAAGGCCTACCTTGATCTCTACGCGAATCCCAAAGCTGACGAAGAACTGAAGAGAGCCATCGCCGGCGACCCCAAGCTGCCTTTCGCACATTACGATCTTGGAGTTCTTTACCAGCGCCTCGGCCAACGTGACAAGGCGGAAGAGGAGTTTAAGAAAGAAATGGCGATCAGCCCTACCGAGCCTTGGGCCTTCGAGGAGACTGGCACCATCCGGCTCGACCAGAACGACGTGGATCGAGCCATTCCGCTGTTTCAAAAAGCCCTGTCGCTCAACTCCAAGCTCACGCCCTCGCTGGCAGGCCTCGGACGAGCGTATCTGCGCAAAGGCAAAACCGACCTGGCCATTTCCTATCTGGAGCGCGCCGTGGCCCTTCAGTCCGAGAGCGCCAATTACCACTACCAACTCGGGCAGGCATATCTCAAAAAGGGTCTGCGCGCCGAGGCGGAGAAGCAGTTCGCCGAGCAGCACAAACTTCAGGCCGCAGAAGTGGATAAACAAGGCGACCGAATCTTCGGCAGGCTGCCGCCGCCCGCCGGACCCACGCAGTAATTTCAAAATGTCGAATTTCAAATCTCGAATTTCAAATCTCAAATCGTTTGCCGATTGCCATTGGAGTTCTGAATGGTTCTTCCGGAAGGCGCGGACGTCGTAGGCGCTGACTTGCAGTCCACAAGGGTGGCCGCTACTGTGTATCTCGGAACGGGCGTTGGTCCTCGTAGAGCGCGATTCTAGCTTTCAGTTCTGCGGCCAGGGGCTCTGTGGCGAGGATTAGGGCTTGGCGCGCCGCCTGCACCGCTTCGGCAAAGCGGCCTGCCTCAGCATAGGCGGCTGCCAGTGTATCGAGCGTGGCGGGGTCTTTCGAGCCGGAAAGCTTCACCGCCCGCGCTGCAAACTCGACGGCTTCGCTGCCATTCCGGACCGATGCTTGTGGGTTCGTAGCCAGCACCCATGCCGCCTGGCTGAGCAGGGGCAAGTCTTCCGGATCGACGTGCAGTCCTGCCCGCCATTCTGCCAGGGCCTCTGTTACTTTACCTTGCATGTAAAAGGCTGCACCGAGGTTATAGTACGTCTGCGTATTCCTCGGGTTGATTTCCTCTGCCTTTTCGAGATGCTCGACGGCCTCGCCGACTCTCCCTTTCTGCAACAGCACGATTCCCAGATTGTTCTGGGCATCGGCATAATCCGGCTTCAGATCGACAGCCTTCTGAAAATGAGGAAGGGCGTCGTCCAGTTGTCCCCTCTTGAGAAGGTGGGTGCCCAGGTTATTGTTGGCCATCGGGTCATCGGGATTGATCTCGAGTGCCTTCTTCCACTCGGCGATAGCCGCTTCGTCCTGCCCCTTCGCCGCCAATTCCGCAGCGTGATCGAAGATGCGGAAGAATTCGGCAGCGGGGAGGTCGATTTTTGTTAGGCCGTCCGGCGGGATATTCACAAACTCAGGGATGTTCACGGCGCGGTTGGCTGCGGTGGAGTTGTCAATGAAGATCGCGGGACTGTCGTTGCCCTGCTCGTCCAGGTGGGTGAGGAACATGCCCGTGTAGGGCGAGCGGCTTTTCGAGGAAAAGACCAGCCAGCGTCCGTTAGGCGAGAAGCTGTGCCAGGAATTCATGAGCAGAGTATTACAACGCATGCGGCGCGCCTCGCCGCCCGCCGCCGGCACGATGTAAAGCTGGCTGTCCGGACGCATCAACAGGCCGTTGCGGGATTTCACAAACACAATCCAACGCCCGTCGGGAGAAATCTTCGGGAAGGCGTTGCTCATGCCGTTCTGAGAAGCCCCGGCGATGGGCTCCGGCCGGCCGCCTTTACCTCCGTTGAACGGAATCTTGTAAAGGTCATATTGAATTGGCGTCTCGTCGGGGTCATTGGCGTATTCCGCAAGCTTGCGGCCTTCGGGATAGGGGTCTCTCGCTTCCGCCTGGGCGTACACCAGGTATTGGCCGTCCGGGCTCCAGGTTTCATTCGTGTGCACATAGCGCGGATCGTCCGCTCCCGGCAGGGCCCGCATCTCGCCCGTGGCGCGGCTGTACCAAGCCAGGATGCCGCGCGTGGGATAGAACACCTGCAGGAAACGGTAGTCCTTGAAATTGGCCACGTAGAAGCCGCCCTGCGTGCCTCCCGGCGCCTTGATCATGGTCACCACGTACTGCCCGTCCGGCGAGACTTGCGACATGAACCCGATGCGCGGTTGCGCGACGGTCTGGTCCTTGAAGGTCGCCCACGAGATCACGTCTTCGTTGCGAATGGACATTTGCTTTTGGATCGAGGCGAGAACGTACAGTCCCTTGTCGTTGGCCGGGCCATCAAGGTCCATTCCCAAGGTCCTGCCATCGCGCGAAAAAGAGTGGCAGTTGGCGCAGGAATGGATTCCTGTAAAGAGCACGTGGCTTTCTTTTTCGCCGATGTTGCGCAGTCGCCAGGCAATTAACGGTATGGCGTTAGGAGCCAGCGGTTTGATTACCCCTTTTTGCAGTTCGGAGGGCATCAACGGGACGTCGCGGTAAAAGATCGGCGCCCCGACCGGGTCCTTTGAAGTTTGGATCACGACCTGACCTTGGGAAACGGCCAAGCGGGCTTGCTTGTCTGCCTGGCCTGTGATCTTTACTGTTGCCGGGTGCTCGCTTGAATGTAGTTTGATCGCTGCCCAGGTGACGTCATCAGGTGTCCACGCATGGGAAGCGGCCTGTTGGAGCGTCAACTCCGGCGGCTTGTTCGTGTTGCTGATGCAGCGCGGGTCGATCTCACCGATATGCAAGTGCTCCCCGGGCGCCTTTACGCGTATCCCGGGCGAGCCATCGGAGAACTCGACATCAATATCCCAAACCTTGGAGCGCGACGACGCATCGCGCCAGATGAACGTGGGAGGTGTGATTTCGGGTGGGAAAATCGAGCCAGCTTCCGGATAATCGATGGTGATCCGGGCCAATTGCGTTTGGTCGGCCACTGAAACCTGCTGCCCAGACAGTGCCAGACAACGGACCAGCAGCGCTACGGCCAATGCGCAGGCGATCCGGAAATGGTTTCCCTGAACTACTGAGGGTAAGTTTCTTCGCGACGTGCGACGAAAAGCAGATTCTTCGCTTCGCTCAGGATGACATGTCATTCTGAGCGAAGCGAAGAATCTGCATAGGGTTGCGGCTCCGCCGTGCTGTACTATTATTCCGAAGATCTGTTGCGGCGCGCAAAGAATTCCGGCCTGGAATTTTGAATCTGGAATTTTGGATGCGGCCGACGGGCCGCCGTGTACTCTCAACGCAACCCCATCCTCACTCTCAAAACCATCAGGCGCGCAATAGTAACACAGTCTGCCGCGCCTTTCGAGCGAGTAGCGCGGGCGAGGCGTCCGCGTTACCTCGTTCAGAGAGTTGGTTGCACCGGGCTCAAGTTGGGTTACAATCCTGCACCGAAAGTGAGGATGCGAGCATGCGCACAAAACTGGCGATTACGTTTCTTATTGGTGTCGGAATGGCCGTCGGGGCCGAGACAACTTACCGCGTCTGGCCCTCCCAGCCGCCCGCAGACTGCCCCTTCCAGCCCTCGCGGTCCGTCGTGGGGATTGCGTTTACGGGTAGGCACATTCGTTACGCGAATGCCGATACGTGGTACCCATCATGGGCCTCGGATGGAAACCTGTATTCGCCCTGGACCGACGGCAGCGTCGGCGACGTCAAGTCAGGCTCCGGCGGCGAGAAGGCGACGACCGGACGCGCCACCATCGTCGGTGACGATCCCTTGGATCTCAAAATCATCAACGTGGGTGTGTACCCCGGGAACCCGGCGCCCTACGGCGGGCGATATCCCTGCGGCAGCCTTGTGTACAACGGGGTGTGGTACTACGGCACCTATTGCCTGCTCGAAACCCCTGGCAAAGGGCTCAACTGGGATGTGCTGGGGCCTCTCGTCGGCTTCCGCTACTCGACTGATTTCGGCAAGACCTGGCACGACACACTGCACACGCCTTCCCAGCCGCTGTTTGGCGAGCCGGCGAAGCCAGGCGGCAAAGTGAAGATGGGTGCGCCGCATTTTGTGGATTTCGGCAGGAACATGCAGTATTCACCGGACGGCAAGGCGTATCTGGTCGGCCACGGCGCCTCCGACCCCGACCCCAAGCCAAGGGACGGCAACCTCAGTTGGATCACCGGGGACCAGGTTTACATGGCGCGCGTGTCGCCCGGTATCCAAAACATGAACGACGCCTCAAAGTATGAATTCTTCGCCGGCCACGATGCTTCCGGCCACCCCATCTGGACGCGGGATTTTTCAGGGATCAAACCGCTCGTGGATTGGAACAACAACATGGGCTGCGTCACCATGACCTACGACGCGCCACTCAAGAAATACCTGCTGGTCATAACAGATGGAGGCAACACGATCTCAAAATACAACACCTACATCCTTGAGTCTGATCACATCACCGGTCCCTGGAGGTTGGTGGTCTACATGCGCCATTTCGGCGAGCAAGCATACTTCGTCAACTTCCCTTCGAAGTTTATCGGCAAGGACGGCCGGTCCGCGTGGCTTTGCTATGCCGCGAACTTCACCAACGGTTATCTGCACACAAATTATCGCGATGACCCGCCTGGGGGCGGATATGGGATGACGTTGCAGGAAGTTCGCCTGTTAGTGCCTTCAGACAATCCAAAGCCGCCTCCGATGTAGGCCTGCACTGGTACAGGCTATGGAGATACCCTCGAACCCTGTCATTCTGAGCGAGGCGAAGAATCTCAGCAGTTGCAGTTTCGACGTACTACGGGGATCCTCCCTTGGTTTCACTCAGGACCGCCTCTGGCTCTTCAGGATGATACTTAAGAGAGTTCTTCCGCGCGTGTGCAGCACCCCGCAGGGGCAACCACACGGGTTAGCCCTGCTGCAGGGTGCCGACAGCATGATGTCCCGAGATCAGTGCTCGGGCTCCTTGGTCTTCTTTTGCTCCTTTGCCGGTTTGCTGGGTGGCGGTGTCTCTGCCTTCTTTGGGGGCGGTGTGGCCGCTTTGTTGGGAGGCGGCGTGGCAGGCCGGCTCTGTGGCGCATTCGGCCTTGGCTCAGAGGCTTTGGGAGGCGGCGTATACCCCCTATTCGGTGACGGCGCCACTTCCTTAGTGGCAGGCGGCGTGTAAGGCCTGTTGGCCGGTGGCGTCGCTGCTTTGCTGGGCGGAGGCGTGACCGGCCGGTTCGTTGGCGGCGTGGCAGGCCGGCTCTGTGGCGCATTTGGCCTTGGCTCAGAGGCTCTGGGAGGCGGCGTATACCCTCTATTCGGTGATGGCGCCATTTCCTTAGTGGCAGGCGGCGTGTAAGGCCTGTTGGCCGGCGCCGGCGTATTTGGCCTTGGCTCAGCGGCTTTGGGAGGCGGCGCGAACGGCCTGTTGGCCGGTGGCGTCGCTGCTTTGCTGGGCGGAGGCGTGACCGGCCGGTTCGTTGGCGGCGTGGCTGGCCTCACCGTCCCGGGGACGGGCCTTCCGGGAGCGGCAGCAGCGGGCCGGTTTGCCGGGTTCGGCGGCGGAAGCTTTTTTACTACAGACGCGGGCGGTGCCACCTTGACAAAATTGGAACTGGCGATTGCGGTCCTCTGCCCGATAGGCACCACCTGGGGCGCCGGTCTCATTTTGGTGACAATGGTCCGGTTCGCAAGCGCCGCCGGTGGTCTCACGGAAGCCGTCTTCGCCGCCATGGGCACCAGATTCCTGGGTGGAGCGACGACGGTTCGTTGCACCACCTGGGGGTGTTGAATCTGCTGAGGGGTCACCTTGACCGCTACCGCTGCTACAGACCTGCCGTTGGTGAACGCATCTCTGGGCACCGCCGTGACTGCCCCGGGAGCATTCTGGTTCATGTACGTGATGTTCGTGACGTTGACGTTGTTTACAGTTGTGGTGTTATAGACGTTAGTAATTTGCGTTCGGTTAATCACTGTCGAGTTGGAGATATTCAAGTTCTGTACATAGGCGGGACTGCAGTGGTAACTGGGAACCCACACGTCTCGGGGCCCGAGCGGGAACCACGCAACGCCTGCCATTCCGCCGCCGAGACCAATCGACACACTAAACCCGCCGCCTCCGACAAAGGCCACCAGAGCCGGCGCGTACATGGGCCTTACATAAGGATGGCCCACTACAACAGCCACTGAGCCGGGAGCCCACACCCAACCGCCGCTTGCGTACGCCCAGCGTCCATAATGAAATGGGGCAAACCCCCAGGGCATATCGTCCACCCACGTCCAGCCCCAAGGTGCAATATAAGCCCAGTGTCCCTGGTGATAGGGCGCCCACCCGGATGGCATGTTGGAGGGCGCCCAGACGGGGCCGTACGCAGGGTCGGTCCGCCAGGTGCCATAGGTATCGAGATCATTGTAGCCAGTCACGTCTCTCGAGATATACCTTGCGGACAATGATTGGTCCTCGCGTTGATCGCGCGCTATGCACCAATTATCGAAGTCATCAGGTTGCGGAGCGTATTCGTTGTCGAACGACAACGGTGACGTTCCGGAGAAGATGCCTTGCTGGCCGGGATCCAACGAGTAGGCGCTTCCCCCCCCGGTTACTTGGCCCGATCCGCTCATGACCGTGATCGCAGTTGTGCCGCCGTTCGGATCAACGTTCACCCGGTATTCGCCTTCGCGTAGAATCGAGAAGGCCAGATTGGGCGTGTCAATTTCGTACGCCTCGCTCGCGTCCAAATGCCTTAAGCGGATGTTCATCGAGCCCTGGGCGAGTTGTATCTGGACTGCCTGATCGTTCAGGTTCAAGAAGGAGATTCCAGTGTCGTTCGACAAACGCATCGAGGTGCTTCCAACATGCAGCTCACCACGGCCGTCGTCGCCCGACCAGAGGTTATCCCCAGTCGTGAGCGGACGATTGGGATTGGCGTCAACCCAATCCTGCGTTCCCGCCGATTGCATTGACACGGAGCCCTGCATGAAGTTCAGCCGCGCCACCCTTCCGGGAGGATCTTGAGCGCCGGCGCGGGGCGGCAACACCAACATCACTCCAATGACAAGCAGGAATAGAACAATGAAAGTCGGTCGACGGACAGATTTAGACATTCTCATATGCGTCCTCCATATTCCGAAAATGAGCGGGTGGGCGTTGTCGGTGAAATCGACCAGGGCGATCCAGTAGAACGTATCGGCGAAAAGCGCGGTCATGCCTCTTTCTTGGGCCAGCCGTAAATGTAATGATCGTGCTGGCTCGCGCCGTCCTCGGGCATGGTCGCCATGATTTCAGGCGGCACATCCTGCATATTTTTGAAGATCACGTCGGCAATGTGCCGGTGCGGGTGGCCGGCTGGGCGCTCCTGTTCAGCGAGCTTTTGGAGCCACGCCTCAAGAGATAGGCCCTCCGCAGCAGCTTTGGCTTTCAGCGCTGCCGCCTGTTTATCGGGAAGCTCGATCACCGTCATGAGACATCTCCCACACCTATCGTAACAGCGCTATCTTACGAAATTAAGGGCGCTTTGTCACGCTCGTCACGTTTACTGACGGCAGCGGCGGAATAGTTGGGACAGCAACTCAAGCGCCAGGTCGGTTTCTTCACGCGTGATGGTGAAGGACGGAGCGAGGGTGAAGACATTCTTGTAGTAGCCGCCCACGTCGAGCACCAGGCCGTACTTGCGGCCGGCAACTTCGAGATCGCCTTTCAAGCCCTCTGCAAAAATGCGGTCAACGAGATCACGGTCAGGCGTCAGGCCGTCCTCTTTACAAACTTCGATGCGCAGAGCTAGCCCTAGTCCGTCTACGTTTCCGATAACACCGGGGAAGAGATTTTGCAGGTTTTTAAGACCAGCGAGGAAATAGGCGCCTTTTTCGTTCACCAGTTTCTCGTAGTCTTCTTCCTCGAGCATCTTGAGCGTCTCGAGCGCTACTGCGGTGCCCAGGGTATTGGACGAGAACGTGGAATGCGTCGAGCCGGGCGGGAAAAGCTCCGGCGTGATGAGTTCTTCGCGCGCCCAGATGCCGGAGATGGGGTTCAGGCCGTTGGTGAGCGCCTTACCAAAGACAATAATATCCGGGGTAATACCAAAATTCTCGATAGCCCAGAACTTCCCGGTGCGATAAAACCCCATTTGAATTTCGTCATCGACGATCAGGATCTTGCGCCGATCACATGTTTCCTTAAGGCGCTGGAAATACGATCGCGGCGGAATCACATAGCCGCCGGTCCCCTGTACGGCTTCGATATAGAAGGCACCGTATTCCGGGCTCTGCGCCTTCGCGTCCCACACGCCGTGATATTCGTTGTCGAAGAGGTGCGCGAACTGGTCCTCGCAATACAGATTGCAGGTCTCAGGCTTGAGGCCATAAATGCAGCGAAAGCAGTAAGGATAAAAAACAAACTGGGCGCGCTCGCCGAAGTGGCCGTAGCGCCGGCGGTAGCGGTAGCTCGAGGTAATGGCGGAAGCGCCGAGCGTCCGCCCGTGATACCCGCCCATGAAGGCGAACATCAGGCTCTTGCCGGTGTAATTCCGCACCAGCTTCAGCGAGTCCTCAATGGCTTGCGATCCGCCCACGTTAAATTGGACCCGCCCCTTCACTCCGAATCGTTTCTCGCAGTATTGAGCGATGCGCGCCGCCACTTCCACTTTTTCCGCATGCAGGTACTGGCAGGCAAGCTGTGGAAGGCGGTCCACTTGGCGCTTCAAGGCCTCGCCCAGCCGGCGATTCTTATAGCCGAAGCTGGCCGCGGAATACCACATCTGAAGGTCGAGGTAGGGCGTGCCGCGCTCGTCGTAAAGATAGCTGCCCTCACAGTCGACAAAGATCTTCGGCGGCTCGAGGTAATGGACCGTATCACCAAACGAGCAGTACTTCCGTTCGAGTTGTAGTAGTTCGTCAGTTCTTGTACTTGCACCAGAAATAGCCAAAGGATTATTGCCTCCGTCAAAGAATGCACACGACAGTTGGCATTCCCGGATCCCCGCAGGGGATCCATTGAGTCGCCGGGGGCGTTGCCCCATAGGCGTTTACTTAACACCGCCAGTAGCGATGTACGTCCCGATAACCGCTACTACAGGCCCGGAGGGCCGTCAGAGAGTAGCCCACGGCGTGAGCCGCGGGACCGGGGGGCAACCCCGTGGTTATCTGAGCCCCGGAGGGGCGGCAGAGCCTTTTGCGTTAAGTCTGTCGCCCCTTCCGGGGCTGTGAATATCAACGCGCCAAGGGGCCCCACGGCTCACGCCGTGGGCTACTGTCTGCCGCCGCTCTGCGGCTCTGGAAGTCGCTGCACCTTAAGTGAACACTTATGGGGCGTTGCCCCCGGCTACTATCTTCTGCCCTTACAGGGCAGCGTTCAGCAAACTCGCCACAGCCTGCTCGACATCCGCAAAAGTATTGAACGGACGGCACGCTTTGCCATGCTCCTGGCAATAGGCGAGCAACTGCCGTTTGGCAAACACCACGTCCGCCTCATCCACGGCGAACCGGTCGGAGAGCCCGTCGCCCACGAAGATGATCGGATGCTTTCCTTCGCCGAGGCGCCGGAGCAGCGCCGCTTTGCAAGTGCCGCAGCCATGCTCGCAGGGCGGGGAAGAATGAGGGAAGGAAGGCATAAGGCGGCGGCCTTCGACCCGCAAGGCACTTGAGAACACCTGCATGCCGTTTCGAACCGGGTCGACCATACCGGCGCGCTTCAGGACCCGGGCGATCACGTAGTCGAACCCTTCGCTCAGAACATGGAGCGGAATGCCTCGCTGGTGCGTGAAGCGATAGAAGGAGGCAAAGGCGGGGTCAATAGGAACCGCATCGATTAAGGCGTCGAGATCCTCGGCGGAGGTGTCTACAAGCGCAATCTGCCGCTCCAGGCATTCGCGCGAGCCGATCAATCCGCGCGTCCACTCTAGCTCGACCTCCCGCCAGGAAGGGTGCGCCAGTTGCGCGAGGATTTCGTCCGTTACATCGCGTTGAGTTATGGTCCCGTCGAAGTCTGTAAAGACGATGGGTTTAACATTTGCCATTTGCTCTTTGCCATTTGCCATTTGAAATTCTGGTTTACCCCTTGCGTTCGTCGACCAGCCGCCGGGGCTTCCTCCCCTGTGTCAATTCGCCCGGCGGGACGATTCGAAACTCGAGCCGGTACATCCCACAGACCTGGTTTGCCCAGACGTCCGGATAGCGGGCTTCGAGGTTTTTCCGCACCGCGCTTTCGACGGTCGAGGGGTTCGTGCCGTTCCTCAGCTCGAGCCGGAACTCGAGGATATCGTGGAGTCCTTCCTGCCGAACCACCACCTGCCAATTCTCGGAAATGCCTTCCACATCGTGAAGCACGCGCTCGAAGATTTCCGGGTACATGTTCCCGGCGCCCATCACCACCATTTCGTCAACCCGGCCGCGAATTTTGGCCATGCGCCGGATCGTGGCGCCGCAGGGGCAAGTCTCAGTGATGAACCGCGTCACATCGCGCACCCGGTAACGAACCAGCGGCATGGTGCGCCGCGAAAGCGTGGTCACCACGAGTTCGCCGTAGCCTTCCGGGTCTGGGTCCAGGATTTCGATGAAGTAGTTGTACTCGTCGAGGTGATAGCCTTCGCGCCTGAGGCATTCCATCGCTGTGCCGCCGCCCTGCTCGGTGGATCCGTAGCCGAGGACTACCGGGCATTTCCAGATGCGCTCGACGTAGCTGCGATAGACCTCCGTCATGCGGTCTCCGGCTGCGACGATCAGCTTGAGCGGGAAGACCCCTTCCGTCTCCGCTATCTCGCTCAGGCTCACAAGCCAAGTTGGATCGGCGGCGATAACGTTGTATTTGTAAATCGGCATGCGGGAATAGAGTTCGCGCGGATGGGGCTTGCCGATCGCGGAGCAGAAAACTTCCATGCGCTTGCACGCCAGAAACGTGACCCAACCGCTGATCCAATATCCCGCGTCGAACGTACAGACCACGCGGTCGCCCGGGCGGACGCCGTTTTCCCACATGGCCGCCGCTTCGTAGCGCGCCGTGAATTCCAACTCATCGTAATCGAAATAGACGCGCTTGGGGCCCCCGGAGGTGCCCGTGGTTTCAAACACCAGTTGTGGTTCACGGCAGAGGAAGTCCTCCGCGGGCAGGTTGCGCAAGTCCTCGGGCGTAGTGAAGATGTCCCCCAGGTCCTCCGGGCGTCGGACGCTGCTCGGCTCGATGCCGCTCTCCTGCAACTTGCGCTTGAAGAACGCTTGCCGCTCCGCGGCGTAGCGCACCAGCTCGCGAAACGAATCGCGTTGGATGCCCTCGATCAGCGCGCGAGGCACGTATTTCCCCCAGCGAACAAGGCTCGGAACGGATTCGCCGATTACGGTGCGTTCGAACAATTTGCGGAGACTACTTAACATTCGGAAGCGTTCCTGGTCCGTGGTCTTTTGTCCGTCGTCCGTGGTCAGTCGTCCGTTGCACAAGACCATACCACATGGGAACAACTGACCACGGACTACGGACAACGGACGGTTTACATCAGGTACGTGGACTCTCCGGCCCTCGCGGGCCGGGTAGCCAGCAAGTCGATATAGGTACTTTTTTCGAGCAGCGCCTGGGCCACTTGCGCGATGGCATGGGCGGAATCCGGCCGGGACAAGTCCTTCTCGCGGCGGCTCATTTCCGCGAGGCTTTCCGGTTTGCTTAGCAATTTCGTTACGGCTTGGGGAATCTCGTCGGGGGTTTCGGCCTCGACTGCCACACCTTGCTGCACCAGGTATTGGACGTGCCGCTCCTCCGGTCCCGGAATGGGATGGGTCACAATCATGGGGAGGCCGGCGGAGAGCGCCTCCGCAGCGGTCAAGCCGCCCGGCTTGGTGATCAGAAGATCGGCCACGGCCATCAATTGCGGTATGGTGTCTGTCCAGCCAAAGACGTGCAGGTCAAGTGTGACCTTGCCCCGCAATTGCTCCAGGGTCCGCTTTATGCCCCGGTCGTGCCCGGCCACCACCAATACTTGAAGAGGAAACCGGCACAGTTCCAGCCGTGCGACGATAGCGTCCAGCGGGGCCGGACCCATGCCCCCACCCATCACCAGCACGACGGGCCGGCGAGCGTCCAAACCCAGAGCTTGCCGGAGTTCACGCCGATCCTGGGGAAGCGAAAAAACGGGATCTATGGGGATCCCACAAACCAGAATCCGGTTGGGCGAGGTTCCCCAATTCACAAGCTGCGAACGCGCTTCTTCGCTCCCCACACAATAAGCATCGACTTCCGCCTGTACCCAGGGCGGCTCCGTCTGGAAATCTGTCTGCACGGCCAAGATGGGGGCGTGAAACCACCCTTCGCGTTTGCCCAGAGCTGCGATCTCAACCGCGCCGATTTCGTTGGCGATCACTAGGTGGGGAGCGAACGTTTTAAGCTGCTCGAGAACCTTCTTACAGCCGTGCCGAAAGACCCAGCGGGGAGCTGTGGCGCGGTGCAATTTCCTCTGACGGCGCTCGAAGAGCCATCGCCAGAGACTCGGGGCGCTGCGAAGCAACCACCAGTAGGAGCGAACGTAGAACATCAGGAACCAGGAGTGCGCTACCTTCAGGACGTCCAGGAGGTGAACTTCGACCGGGTCAATGCAATCGTAGAGCGCCCGCTGGAGCACTTCCGCCGCACGGATGTGCCCCGTACCGACACTTAGAGTTAGGATGAAAATACGTTTCGAAGTCACGGAAAACCAGGATTCAGGATCCAGGATTCGGGATTCAGGAAAAACCGCGTCGCCGCCCTGATTCCTGAATCCTGATTCCTGACTCCTGCCTTATAGGAATTTTCGCACCAACAGCACCGCATTGAGGCCGCCGAAGGCGAAGGAATTGGAGACGGCAACCCGCACGGGCACTTCTCGCGCTTGATTGGGAACATAGTCCAGATCGCACTCGGGATCCGGCGCGGTGTAATTTGCTGTGGGCGGAATGACAGAGCATTCGATGGCCATCGTCGTCGCCGCCAGTTCGATTGCCCCCGTGGCCCCCATGGTGTGGCCGTGCATGGATTTTGTGGAGCTAATGGGCAGCTTACGAGCGTGCTCGCCGAACACCGCCTTGATCACCTGCGTTTCGGTGGCATCGTTCAGGCGCGTGCCGGTGCCATGGGCGTTGATGTAGTCCACTTCATTCGGCGCAACCCCGGCTTCCTCGAGGGCCATGCGCACCGCCCGGGCCGGCCCATCGATGGAGGGTTGCGTAATATGACCGGCGTCTGAGCTGAGGCCGTACCCGGAGATTTCCGCGAAGATCTTTGCCCCGCGCTTTTTCGCATGCTCGAGTTCCTCCAGCAGCAGCAAAGCGGCCCCTTCGCCCATGACGAAACCCTCGCGGTCGGCCGAAAAAGGCCGGCAAGCCCGGCTGGGATCGCCGTTCCCCGTGGCCAGGACCCGCACCGACTCCCAGGAACGGATCATGCCGACGGTGATCGGCGCCTCGCACCCCCCGGTCAACATCAGATCGGCCATCCCATACTTGATCAGGTGAAAGGCCTCGCCAATCGCATGGCCTGAAGAGGAGCAAGCCGTGGCAGTCGTAAAGGAGGGCCCTTGCGCGCCAAATTCCATGCAGATTTGAGAAGTGGCGGCGTTGTGCATCATGCGGGGAATGGTAAACGGATGCAGGCGTGTCGCCTGTTGGGCATAGAGGTTGAAATAGCCGTTATCCAGGGTATTGGCGCCCGCCATTCCGCTGCCGGTCACGACCCCGAAGCGCGGGCGCTCCTCATCGTGCACCTCGATTCCGCTCGAAGTGATGGCTTCCTGCGCGGCCAAGATCCCAAACTGGCTGAAGCGATCTAGCAGATCAAGTCGCTTGGCGGGAAAGTAGTCGGTCGGCGTGTAGTCCGGGACTTCGGCGGCAATCTGAACCGTGAGTTGCGAGGGATCAAATTGGCGAATGCGGCGAACCGCCGACCGGGCTTCCAACAGGTTCTTGAAAAAGCTTGGCGCGTTCTTGCCCATGGAAGCAAAGACGCCTACACCGGTAATGACGACTCTTCGCACGTTTCACCCTTGTGATCTCAATTGGCGGAAGCGGCAGGGGCTTCGCCCTTGGCCAACGCCACCAGATCGGAAATGTCCTTGCCTTCCAAAACCCGTGTCAGGCTGTCCACCACCTGCCGGACTGAGCGCATGTTCTGCGCCACAGCATCCGGAATATCGATCTTGAATTCCTCTTCCAGCGCGAAGAGAATATTGACTCCGTCGAGCGAGTCAATACCCAATTCCGCGAACTTTGAATCTATGGTGATTTTGCTCGGGTCAAGATGCTGCTCTCGAGCAATGATCTCAATTACTTTCTGGGTTGTATCCATTTATGCTCCTCGTGACCGGTCTGGCCGGTGCACCTAAGTGGAAATGCCGATCGAGTTCCTTTCCGCAAGCTGGGAGACAATCTGCAGTAGTTCGGAAATCCGAAAGGGTTTGTCGAGCAATGCGTAGGCGCCCAAGTCCTGGGCTAGTTTCCTTTCGGTGTGGCTAAAGAAGGAAGACATGAGAACGATTTCGTGCCTGGCATTTTGCTTCCTGAGATGTCGAAGCAGATCTAAGCCCGACTCATTAGGCATATGCAGATCGGCGATGATAATGGGGCAATCATTGTCCCGAGCTAAAGCTTCTCGCGCCGCTAACCCATCGGCTACCGCTTCCACCTGCGGATACCCGTTAGCTTCCAAGACCTCGGACAGCAGGTCACGGCTTTCCGGATCGTCGTCAACGACAAGAATCCTGCTCATTGTCGACACACTCCAAGTGCATTGTCGAGTATGTTCCGGGCACGAAGACTGCCAAGGGCCGAATAAGTTGTATACTCAGTTGTAAATAAAAGAGTTGAACGACAGACTGGGCAAGTTTGGACGGCTCTGGATACCAGATCGCGTGCTGGAGTGTGTCAAAACGCCACAGATTCTTGACTTTTCGCCCGAAGTCGTCTGCTGCCTGTGGCGCTTGACTACCGCCATCGCTTGTTTTCTTGCTATCCCATTGAATTGCATAGACTAAAATCCATCCGGCTGGAGGGATATCTGGTTCTGATGTGGCAAAAAGCAACAGTTGCTCCGAAATCGAAACGTGTGCGGAGCGCCCTGGATCCAGGATGGCTGGTCGGCATGGCTCACCGAAAAAGAACCGCCATGAGCTCAAGTGCATCTGATAAAGTAGTTGTTTGGGCTTTCCGAACCAGTAATATGCGCACTCTACCAAGGTATCTGGCAATCCTGACCCTGGCCACGCTGCTCGCCCCAAGCGTGCGGTGGACTTCGCCCCAGGCCTCGGCAGACGCCTGCGGATGTCCACCGGGAGCTTGCATGTGCCCGGCTCACCAGCACAGTTCCGGCCGGCTTCCTGCCTGCTGCCTGGGCACGGGCGGACGGTGCGGAATACAATCTCCTGCCAGTTACATCGCCACGATTCTCAGCACTCTTACTTATGTTCCCACCGAACACCCCTGGTGGAATCCCATCGCAGCCTGGAGTCTTCGCGACGACGCCTCAGGGTTAAGCTTACTGCCCTCGCACGCGCGGATTCCTGATCAACCCCCTCGCGCTTCTCTCTGATTGCCGATCTTCAAATGATGATTGCCGATTGAGCCAGTCGACTATCGTCAATCACTAACTTCCGGCCTCCGGGCTTGGCAGATGAAGGCCCGTCACGCGCCGTCAAAACCGGCACCGCTACCGCATCATTCGGGGGCGTAGCGCGAGCATTTGCCCTCGCGGTCCGAGGCGCTTCTGCGACGCTGTTGCATAAGCAGGGCTACGCGCCGCTGCAGCAGCGGTCATTTGGGCACCGTCCCTTCAAAGGAGAGATTTTATGAGGCAAGCATTAGGCTTGACGGGAGTTGTTTTCCTTTTGGGCGCCATGGCATTTGCCACAATCTTTGGTTCGGTACGCGGCGTCGTTCACGATCCTCAGCACCGCCCCATTCCCGGCGCGCAAGTGACGTTGAAGGCTCAGAACTCGGATTGGACCCAATCTCAACAGTCCGACGAAAACGGCGAATTTGCATTCACTTCCGTGCCCATCGGGAATTACACGGTGACGGTCTCGTCGCAGGGCTTCCAGACAATGCAACAAGGTGTGATCGTGCAGTCCGACACGAGCCCGGTGTTGCACTGCCCGCTAGCCGTGGCAGGCGTGAAGCAAGCCGTCAACGTTTTAGGAACTCCCGTGGAGGCGACCACGGACAGCGTCACGCCGACGACCATGCTGAGCCGCCAAGGCATTGAGGAAACTCCCGGAGCGGACCGCACCAACGGCTTGCAAATGATCACGGATTACGTGCCCGCCGCCTATGTAGCCCACGATATGCTGCATATGCGCGGAGGCCACCAGGTGGAATGGCTGATTGACGGCGTCCCTATTGCCAATACCAACATCGCCACCAATTTGGGGCCGCAGATTGACCCGAAAGACATTGACGAACTCGAGGTTTTTCGGGGCAGCTACGACGCCGACTACGGCGACCGAACGTATGGGATCTTCAACGTCGTGCCGCGGACCGGCTTTGAATTCAATAATGATTGCAGTCTCGGCTTGAGCTTTGGGAATTTTTACCAAACGGACAACCAGATCAGTTGCGGAGGACATAGCGAGCGGTTTGCCTGCTACGTCAGCCTGAACGGAAACCGCAGCAATTACGGACTCGAGACGCCGATTCCGCAGGTTGTTCACGATGCGGAGAACGGCTACGGAGGATTCGCCACGTTCATCTTCAATCCTGATGCCAAGAACCAGCTTCGCCTGGTCACCTCTCTGCGTCAGGATTACTACCAGATCCCCATCGATCCTGATCCCAAATCCACCGGGAATCAGATTCTGGAAGCCGCGGGCGAATCCCCCAGTTACGGTTTGCGCGACTCGGAACGCGAACCCGACGGCTACGTTGTCGTCTCCTGGGTTCACACCTTCAGTTCTGATTTGCTGCTCACCGTTTCTCCCTTTTATCACTACAACGGCGCCGACTACCACGGCGGCCCGGACGATTATCCCGTCATCTCGACTGTGAATCAGGCTGCCAACTACGTTGGGATGCAGGCGGACCTCAGTGCGAGCTTCCGGAGGAGCGACGTGCAAGCGGGAGTGTACGGATTCGCCCAGCATCAGTACAACTACTTCAATAACCAATTCACGGACGGCAGCCAAAACTTCCCCGCCTCTTCCATCGGCGTAACGGGAGGTGTGACCGACGAGTTCATCAACGAAAAATTCAAAGCGACTCCGTGGCTGACTCTCATCGCCGGTGTCCGCCAGACTGAATTCAACGGGACCGTTTCGGAGAATGCTACGGACCCCCGTGCGGGTTTTGCGGTGAAAGTTCCGCGATTGAATTGGGTTTTTCGCGGCTTCTATGGGCACTACTTCCAGGCCCCGCCGCTCGTGACCGCCACCGGTGCGCTCCTGGGTTTGGCCAACAGCCAGAATTTCACCTTCGCTCCGCTTCACGGCGAGCGGGATAAAGAGTATCAGTTTGGCCTCATGATTCCCTATCGCGGCTGGACTCTGGACGCGGATAATTTTCGCACCAAGGCTACGAACTGGCTGGATCACAATAATATCGGAGAATCGAATCTCTTCTGGCCGATCACCTGGGATGCAGCCGTGATCAATGGTTGGGAACTCACGCTGCGCTCCCCGGGCCTCTGGCATCGCGGCCGATTCCACCTTGCCTATTCAAACCAAATTGCGGAGGCAACGTCGCCTATTACCGGAGGCCTGATCTTCGAAGTGCCACCCGGGTTTTCGCCCGTAGACCATGACCAGAGAAATACCTTGAACTTCGGGTACAATACCACTCTTCCCCGGCATACCTATGCCTCAACAAACGTTTATTACGGATCAGGATTCACGAACGGGTTGTACGGGATGCCGAACGCGCAGTATCCGGGGCTCTATCTGCCTGCCCATGCGACCGTCGACCTGGCGGTTGGGAAAGCTTTCGGGGAGAATTTCAGCGTTTCTGTGAACGCTCTGAACGTGGGAGATAAGCGCGTGCAGCTCGATAACAGCCTGACCTTTGGCGGATTTCACCGGAACGATCCGCGGCAGGTTTATGTGGAATTGCGTTACCGGTTCCACTATTGATCGGGAGATCGGGAGATCCGGCAAAGCTTCGAGAGCAGGCGCTCGTGCCCGTCGGCTGACGGGCGCCCTGAAACCATGAAATACCCCGGAGCGCGGGCATCCTGCCCGCAGCGTGCGTGGCGTTGCGGCGCGAAATGCGGGCAGGATGCCCGCGCTCCAGGGGATTTTCAGAGCAGGGGTTCCGTAATGCGGAGGCGATGTTTAACCTTTGAGATTATTGTTCTGACAATAATATCGTGTCTGATATCATGTCACGAGCAGAACCCACTGCCGCAGCAGCGATACGATCTGCGCGGGAAAGTAGTGGCGGTCGATGCGAATGCAGGCACCGTGACGGTGGCTCACCAAGCCATTCTGGGGTACATGGGTGCCATGACGATGAGCTTCGTCGTCAAGGACCGTTGGGCTTTCAAAGTTCTCAAACCGGGCCAATCGATCGCCGCAACCCTGGTGATCGAGGGTGATCATTCCTGGCTGGAAGGCCTCGTTGTAACTGAAGAGGGCAAGCCGGAGAATAACTCGTTCGCGCCTACCGGGTCCGTCGCTTCGCCTTTGGGGCAGGAAGTGCCGGACTTCTCGCTGGTCAACCAGGACGGGAAGCGGATTCATTTCCGCCAGTACCATGGCAAGGCGTTGTTGCTGACGTTCATCTACACGCGCTGCCCGCTTCCCGATTACTGTCCCCTGATGAGCAGGAACTTCGCGCAAATCGCGCAGCAAATCCGCAGCGATCCCAAGCTTTCCGCCTCCACCCGTCTGCTGAGCATCAGCATCGACCCCGAGTTTGATACGCCTGCCGTCCTGCGTGCCTATGGCCGACACTACGCAGGCACGCTTCACCCTTTTGACCAGTGGGAGTTTGCCACCGGCACGCCGGAGCAGGTGCGGAAGGTGGCGGAATTCTTCGGCCTGCGATACTGGACGGATCGGGGCCAGATTGTACACTCGCTGGTGACAGCACTCATTGCCCCAGGCGGGAAGGTCGTTCAAGTCTATCGTGGAAACGATTGGCAACCGGCGCAGGTGGTCAGCGACCTGCGCAATTTGCCGCCGTCCAAAATGTAGATTCTCCGAGGAAACCATGTTTGAGCGCTACACGGAAAAAGCCAGAAGGGTGATCTTCTTCGCCCGCTATGAAGCGAGCCAATTCGGCAGCTCTTTTATTGAAACTGAGCATTTGCTTTTGGGCTTGCTGAGGGAGGACACAGCCCTCGCCAGCCGCCTATCGAGGTCTTTTCTTACGCCGGAGACTGTCCGCAAGCGCATCGAGGAAGCAACCCCTCCTCGCAAATCGATTCCAACGTCTGTCGACTTGCCCTTAAGCCCGGCCTGTAAGTCAGTATTGACCAGCGCCGCGGAAGAAGCTGACCAGCTCCAGCACCAGCATATCGGTACCGAACATCTGTTGCTCGGCCTACTGAAGGAAGAACGGAGCCTGGCTGCAAACCTGCTGACTGAGGCTGGGGTTAATATCCAGAAACTCCGCGAGGAGCTACGTCGGGCTGACCGACACCCTGGGCGGCCGGCAGGTCCGCACGCGGGAAGGCTCGAGGATTACGTCGAAATCCATGGTGAGTTGTGGAGCGCCAAGTCCGTCCGCGAATTTAGCGAATACTACCGGAAGTTTCATTGGGAAAAGCGCCGCTGGACCGCGCGCGATGCGCTGGTACGACGCTCGAACAAAACAATCTACCTCTATTCCGGCCAATCGTATGATCCGAAGCAGTTCGATTTGGTGAAGGGTGCGTGGAGCGAAGACCATTGCGCGATCTGTTGGTGGAAGCTCTGCGAATCGGAGTCCGCGGAGCACAGCGAGGGCTATAACAACGGCCAGGATTGGCTGTGTACAGAATGCTACGAGAGATTCGTCAACCCGCAGACCCCGTCGCACGCAAGCCCAGAGCGCTGACTCATGCCGCCCTCGATTGGAATTTGGGGAATTGACGCAGTGGGTAGCGCAGGCCCGCGTTTTGGTATTCTCCCGCTCCTCGTTATGCCGTCTCCACGGTGGTCAGTTTCGGCTCGAGGGTCTTTCCAGCCGGTTTAGTGCGCCGCGCCGCCAGCCAGAATCCCATCCGCACCAGCAACAGCAAAGTCACCAGGGCGCCGTAAAACAGCGGCTTGCGTACGTCCGACTTCACCAGCCAGTAATAATGAATGACGCCTGCAACCGCCGTCGCGTAAATCAGACGGTGCACCGCCAGCCAGCGCTTTCCTCCCAGGCGGCGAATCCACCCGGCCGTCGAGGTCAGAGCCAGGGGAATCATCAGCACGAATCCCGTGAATCCCATGGTGATGAAAGGCCGCTTCCGCACGTCGGCCAGCATATCCGCCCAGTCAAAAAACTTGTCCAGCCCTATCCAGGTGCTGAAATGCAGGAAGCCGTAGAAGAACGCAAACAACCCCAGCATGCGCCGGAAGCGGATGAGTTCCGGCAAGCGCAACAGCTTGCGCGCCGGGGTCACGGCCAGGGTGGCGACAATGAAGATGATCGTCCAGTCGCCCGTCTGGTGGGTGATGTACTCGATGGGATTGGCGGTGAGTTGCCCATGCAGCGCCCGCCAGGCCAACTGGCCCACGGGCACGAGGCACAAGATGAACACCGGAGGCTTCAGCCATTTGCTTCTGAGAAGGCTTCGCATGAACCTACACTTTCCGATACGCGGGGCGCGGGAATCATGTAGGGGCGAGCGGCGCTCGCCCCAGGGCCGAACGCCGTTCGGCCCTACCTAAAAATACTCTTTCAAATCCATGCCCGCGTAGAGGGACGCAACTTGATCGTACCCGTTGAACATCAGCGTGGGGCGTCTGAAAAACTCGCCCAGCCGGCGCTCCTTAGCCTGGCTCCAGCGCGGATGATCCACGTGGGGATTGACGTTGGAATAGAACCCGTACTCCGAGGAATTTGACATGTTCCAGGTGGTGGGCGGCTGTTTCTCCACCAGCTTGATCTTCACCAGCGACTTGATGCTTTTGAACCCATACTTCCAGGGCAGCACCATGCGCACCGGCGCGCCGTCCTGATTGGGCAGTGTCTCGCCGTACATGCCGAAGCAGAGCAGGGCCAGCGGATGCATGGCTTCATCCAGTCGCAGGCCCTCAACGTAGGGCAATTGTATGCCCGCCCGGCTTCCCAAGGGCATTTGGCCGGAGCTGTAGTAAGTTTCAAACGCCACGAACTTCGCCTTGGGTTGGGGCGATACTTCTTTCAGCAACGCGCTGAAGGAATAACCGATCCAGGGCACCACGATCGACCACGCCTCCACGCAGCGGTGCCGGTAAATGCGCTCCTCGAGCGGCGCCAGTTGCTGCAACTCCTCCACGGTAAACGTGCGAGGCTTCTCCACCAGCCCGAAAACCTTCACGCTCCAAGGCGAGGTTCGAAAATTGGCGGCATACTTTGCCGGGTCTTCCTTCCCTGTCCCAAATTCGTAGAAATTGTTGTAATGGGTCACGTCATTTAGGGGTGTCACCTGCTCCGTGGTGCTAAGGGGACTCTTCGCCGCCACATTCAGCTTGGACTCTGCCAGGACCTTTTGCGACGGCCAGGCAAGCTGTTTCAGGCTCTCTCCCACCAGCGCCCCCGCGGTCGCTCCCAATGCGCCCGCCAGGAACTTCCTGCGATTCAAGTAAAGCCATTCCGGCGTGACCTCAGACCAAGGAATCTCCGACGCCTTTTTGATAAACATGCCGCGTTTCCCCTTCCTAAGAACAGTATACATTTAGTCTGTGTTTTTATTCCCGAACTTCCCATCCCGAGGCCAACACCTACCCCACTTGTCAGCGTAGTATTTGACATCCCTCAGCGGCTGTGCTAACTAAAACCTCTTGGACCTTGCACCGGTCCCGCAAGTGCCGCGCTGGAACTTGCCCGTGGGTCGCGGCAGGACACCTGAGAATACATATGGGCGTGGAAGAGCTACAAGCAGCCTGGGATTTGCTCAAGGAAGCCTACCAGTACCAGATGGGTGGAGACTACGACATGGCCGTCGAGCTCTACAAGCGCTCCCTCGATTTGCATCCGACTGCCGAGGCCTTTACCTTTCTGGGTTGGACCCATCGCCTCCAGGGCAAAATCGAAGACGCCATTGCCGAATGCAAAAAGGCCATCCAGCTTGATCCCGAATTCGGCACACCCTACAACGATATCGGCGCTTACTTGATCGAAAAGGGCGAATACGATGAGGCCATTCCGTGGCTCGAACGGGCCTTGCAGTCTCGCCGCTACGACTCCTACCACTATCCCCATTACAACCTCGGCCGGGCATACATGGCCAAGGAAATGTTTGGCAAGGCGCGTCACCACCTGGAACAGGCCCTCAAGCTATCACCGGACTACACACTGGCTAAAGAGGCTCTGGAGAAGATCCGCCGGAAAATACAGTAAGTCGTCAGCCCTGACCAGATCACACACCCGGAGAGTGCAACAAGAAGCGCTTTGAGACGGTGGCTTTTACACACCAGCTAACCTTTACTTAGTCTTTTAGTCTTAGCCTTTTAGGTTGACTCATTTGCGCTGGGAGGTTAAACTCTTGCGTGATGGGAATACTATGGGCTTGGTCGAACGAGGGCTTTTGACGTGAAGACCCAAGTCCAACGCTTACTCGCCTTTCTAAAGCCGTACTCGCTCCGCTTCCTGGGCGCATTCCTTTTGATGGCCTTGGTGGGGGCTTGCGAGGCGCTGACGGCGTTACTCATTAAACCGGTTTTCGACCGCGTGCTGGCTCCCGGCACGGATGCGGGCAAGATTGTCCTGTTCCAGTGGCCTTTTGGGGGCCCGACGGTCTACCTTCAGACCTTCTTCCCACCTTGGATTCATAATGCCTGGACCATCGTGGCCATCTCGATGGTCATGGTGACTCTGATCAAAGGGATGGCGGAATTCCTGGCGACCTATTTCATTAACTTCATAGGGCATTCCGTGGTGAGGGACCTCCGCAATCTGCTCTATTCAAAGATCATCGAGCAGTCGATGGCTTTCTTCACAAGAACCTCGACGGGCCGTTTGATGTCCGCGGTCACCAGCGATATCGATCGAATTCAGTTTGCGGTCTCGCAAACCGCCGCGGATTTCCTGAAGCAGAGTTTTACACTCGTTGGCTTACTCGGAGTGCTGTTCTACATTGACTGGAAGCTGGCCTTAGGCTCGCTGATCCTGGTGCCCCTGGTGGTGTTCCCCTCTCATAACATTGGCCGCTACATTCGCATTTCGAGCCGCTCCAGCCAGGACAAGATGGCAGAATTGAACAACGTGCTCCAGGAGACGTTTTCCGGAATCCGTATCGTCAAGGCCTTCGGGATGGAGCTTTTGGAGGTCGAGAAATTCAAGGCCGCCACGCGCCGGCTCTTGCGGGTGAGCTTGCGCTGGGTACGTGCCCAGGCGGCAACCTCGCCGATTATGGAAGTCCTGGGCGCCATCACAGTGGCCGGCCTGCTGCTCTATGCGCGCACCGAGATCATGCATCACGCCCAGACCACGGGCGGCTTTGTGGTCTTTCTCTATTCCCTGATCAAAACTTACGAACCCATCAAACGGCTGACCGGCGTCCACAACGCAGCCGCGCAGGCCGTGGGCGCCTCCGAGCAGGTCTTCCACTATCTCGACCTCCACCCGGACATCCATGATGAGCCGGGGGCCACGTCGCTCCCGCCTTTCGCGCGCCAGATCGAGTTTGAGAACGTGGACTTCGACTACGAGGAGGGCGTGCCGCTGCTGCGCAACATCGACTTGCGAATCCGCCATGGTGAGGTTGTGGCCATCGTGGGCTCGAGCGGCGCGGGGAAGACCACCTTGGCCAGTCTCATTCCCAGGTTTTTCGATGTGACCCGAGGCCGCATCCTGATTGATGGCCATGATGTGCGCGACTTGAAACTCAACTCGCTTCGGGCGCAAATCGGCATCGTGACGCAGGAAACCATCCTGTTCAACGACACCGTTTACAATAACATCTGCTACGGCAGCCAACTGGCCAGCGAGGAGGCGGCGCATGAGGCTGCCCGTGCGGCTTTGGCGGAAGACTTCATTCAAGAGATGCCCGAGGGTTACCAGACGGTGATCGGAGAGCGCGGGCAACGCCTTTCCGGAGGACAGCGGCAGCGCATTGCTATCGCTCGGGCGCTCCTCAAGAATCCACCCATCCTCATTCTGGACGAAGCCACTTCTGAACTCGACACAGAATCGGAACTCCTGGTTCAGCGAGCCCTGGCTAACCTGATGAGGGGCCGCACCGTGCTGGTGATTGCGCATCGCCTGTCGACGGTGCGGCGCGCGGAACGGATTATTGTCCTCGACCGTGGCAGCATCACGGAGATCGGGAGCCACGAGGACCTGATCAGCCGCGGCGGGATCTACCAGAAGCTGCACGAGTTACAATTTGTGGACGCTGAGCCGTAGTCAGCCCTTGCGTAGGGAAGAGAACGTATGAAAGAATCTAGTAGTGTCATCCTAAGCGGTCATGGGCCGTGGGCCCACCCGTAGAGATGAAATTCAGGATTCGTCACCCCCGCGAAAGCGGGGCCCATCGTCAGTCCAGGCAACAATGGATTCCCGCTTTGGCGGGAATGACGAGACTTTCAAAGGGCGGAGCGAAGGATCTCCGCGCGGCGGTGCATCGCGGCGCCCAGCATGGCAGGATCCGGAGTTAGTCAATTCGACGTAGAGGCAGCCTTCCTCGGGTATTTGGCGATGGCGCACTCGGGGAATCGCTGCCGCAAAACGGACAAGTCAATATGATTCGAAGCATGACGGGTTACAGTAAGGCTCAGGCTGAGGAGGGGGGTTACTCGATCTCGGTCAGCATCCGTGGCACCAACCACCGCTTTCTGGACGTGCAGCTTCGCTTCCCTTCAGCGCTGGAATCCACGGATCCCCTGCTGAGGCGCCTGATCAAGAATCACATTACGCGGGGCCATGTGGAGGTGACCGTCAACTTCGACCAGCCCGGCAACGCCGGATTGGTGGTTGACCGCAAGCTCCTGTCTGGGTACGTGGCAGCTTATCAGACGCTGCGCGAAGAGTTTGGTTGTAGTAACGAGCCGGATTTGGTGGCCTTGCTGCGCGTCCCCGGCCTGGCTACGGCGGGTAACGGTGAGCTTTCCGAGGAAGACCTGGAGCGCGTCAGTGCGCTCCTGGAGCGTGTGGCTACGGAGGCTTTGGTGAGCTTGAACGAGATGCGCGGCCGCGAGGGGGAAGATCTGGGGCGCGATCTCAAGGGCCGTTTGGCCCGGCTGGAAGAGCTGAGTGACGAAGTGGCCAGAATGGCAGAACGCCTTCCCAAGCTCTACCAGCATCGTCTGGAAAGCCGCTTGAGGGATTTGATGGGGAGCACGGAATTGGATGGGGCGCGCCTCGCGGCGGAGGTTGCGTACCTGGCCTCCCGCTCGGACACAACCGAGGAGCTGACTCGCTTCCGAAGCCATGTTACCCAAGTCAAACAGCTCCTCGTGCAGAGTCCCGAAGTGGGTAAGAAGCTCGATTTCCTGTTGCAAGAGATGAACCGGGAAGCGAACACGCTTCTCTCGAAGACTACGGATTTGCCGGAAGTCGGCCTCGAAGTCGCGCGCCTGGCGATTGAGATGAAGAGCGAAATCGAGAAGCTGCGCGAGCAGGCTCAGAACATTGAATGATGGAAAAGAAGGTTCCTGGTGTCCCGAGTCAGGAGTTCGTTGGAGGTGTGAGCCCGCGGAGCGGGCGGCAGAATGTAGCCCACGGCGTGAGCCGTGGGTCCGCGAATGCTCCCTCACCCCCGTCCCCTCTCCCGCTCGAGCGGGAGAGGGGTGCCGAAGGCGGGGTGAGGGCCAGCGGACCCAGGGCTCATGCCCTGGGCTACTGTCTTTCGCCCCTGACGGGGCTCCAAGAAGAGCATACGCGTAAGGCAGGTTCTCGCAAGGAACTTCTGACTCGGGAGGCCAGTCATTCCTGCGGGCGCGGCAGTATTCTGGTTATCTCGGCGCCGTCGGGTGCCGGAAAATCAACGCTGGTAAGACGGCTGATTGCCTCTCTACCTGACTTGGCGTTTTCTGTTTCCCATACGACGCGGCCGCGGCGCGAAGGTGAGAAGGAGGGGCGGGACTATTTTTTCGTGACCCGCCGGCGCTTCGAAACCATGATCGCCGCGGAAGCGTTTATCGAATGGGCCGAAGTTTTTGGCCACCTCTACGGCACCTCGAAGGCGCAGCTTGGGAGGATTCTGGCGGACGGACACGATGTATTGCTCGATATCGATGTTCAGGGGCATCAACAAGTCCGGAAGCGTTTGCCGGAGGCGCTCAGCGTCTTCATCTTGCCTCCGTCCTTCGAGGAGTTGGAACGGCGCCTGACGGCCCGGCATTCGGATTCGCCCCAGGATGTAGGACGACGGTTGGCGGCAGCCCGCCAGGAAATCTGCCATTGGCCTGAATATGATTATCTGGTCGTCAATGACCGCCTCCCGCGGGCCACGCAGACTCTCAGAGCGATAGTCCAGGCCGGCCGATTTAGGCGCCAAACCCAGGCGGTGCGCGCGGAAGAAATTTGCAGGACATTTGGAGGATGAATCGGATGGATTTGCCTCAGAAGATCGATAGTAAGTTTCGCTATATTCTGGTCGCTGCCAAACGCGCCCGGCAGCTTCAGGCCGGCGCGCGTCCGCTGATTCAGAGCAGCGAAAAGCGATTGACGAGAGTGGCTCAACTGGAAGTGACGGCCGGCCTGGTGCCTTTTGAATTGCTCGCTCCTGCCGCCGGCGAGAATGATAAGAACAAGAAGCCGAAGAAGTAGAAACGGCAGGATTCAGGATTCGGGATTCAGGATTCAGGCTCTTGATTGGCGACTCAGGATCTGGAATTTGGAATCTTGAATTTGAATGCCGACAGGTCCAGGTTCCTACCTCCGGACCTCGGCTCTGATTTACGGTCCTGAATGCCGAAGCCTGAATCCTGGTTCTGACTATGCGGGTTGCTTTAGGGATTTCGGGCGGCATCGCCGCCTACAAGGCCGCGGAACTCCTGCGCCTGCTCGAAGAGCGGGGCGTGGAAGTTCAGGTCGTAATGACCCGGAACGCCTGCGAGTTTGTTGCTCCGCTCACCTTTGCAGCGCTCTCCGGCAGAAAAGTCATTACAGAAATGTTTGGGGGCGGAACCGAAGCCGCCGCAAACGTCGAAAGCGCCATCGAGCATATCGCCGTGGCGCAGTCGATTGATGCCCTGGTGATCGTTCCCGCCACCGCGAACGTGCTCGCGAAGATGGCCCACGGCATTGCCGACGATTTCCTCACCACCCTTTGCCTCGCCACCAAGGCCCCCCTGATCGCGGCCCCGGCTATGAATGTGAATATGTGGGAGAATCCCGCCACGCGGAAGAACGTGGAAGTTCTGCGCGAACGGGGCGTGAAGGTCTTGCCGCCGGATGAGGGCTATCTGGCGTGCGGAATGACCGGCGCGGGCCGCCTCACTTCCATAGAGAGCATCGCACAGGCAGTGCTTGCGACGCTCGGAGTTGCGGACGATTTGGACGGGGAATTCCTGCTCGTAACAGCCGGGCCCACCCAAGAGCCCTGGGACGGGGTCCGCTACCTCAGCAACCGTTCTTCCGGGAAGATGGGTTACGCGTTGGCAGAAGCGGGCCGCCGCCGCGGGGCTCGAGTTGTCCTGGTCAGTGGGCCTACTCACCTCGATCCTCCAGCGGGGGTGGAAGTGGAATGCGTCCGCACGGCCGAGCAGATGGCGCAGGCTGTCTTGCGTCACTTCGAGCTGGCTACAGTGACTTTGATGGCAGCCGCAGTCGCGGATTTCCGCCCGGTAGAGGTTCACCCCCAAAAGCTCAAGAAGCAGGACGGGATTCCGGCGCTCAACCTCGAGCCCACACCGGATATCCTGGCCATGCTGGCTCCACGGCGGCGGCCAGGACAAGTGGTGGTGGGGTTCGCGGCGGAGACTGAAAACCTGCTCGCTAACGCCGCTGCCAAACTGCGCGAAAAACGCCTCGACTTCATCGTGGCAAACGACCTTTCCCAACCTGGTGCAGGCTTCGACGTCGACACCAACATCGCAACTTTGCTTTTCCCGGATGGCCGCACGAAGCCGCTCGAGAAAATGAGCAAGCTCGAGGTGGCGCAGCGGATCCTCGACGAAGTTGTGGCGCTCAGGCAGGAGTCAGGAGTCAGGAGTCAGGAGCCAGAAGAGAGAAAACAGAAGGCAGAAAGCAGAAGGCAGTAGGCAGGGCCGGAAATGCCAATCGGGAAGAAGTAGAGATATTGAGCCCTCTGACGGTGTGAAAGAATTCGGAATGTGTCATCCTGAGTCCTTCGCCTGTCATTCTGAGCGAAGCGAAGAATCTCCGTAGTTCCCTCAGGATAAACTCCGCGAAGGATCTCTGCAGTTGTTCGTAAATCGTTGAATCTCAGCAAACTGCGGAGATCCTTCGCTTCGCTCAGGATGACAAACGTCGATTTCTGATGCCCTCGCCCCCTTGGGGGAGAGGGTGACCCGCAGCCGCCGTTTTCATCAGGCGGGGCGGGCCGGGTGACCATAAGCGCTAAGATAAGCGCGTGCCTAGGGTCCCGAAGGGACCCAAGATCATTAGCCGTAGGTGAAACCTACGGACGAGCGGAGCACAAAAGCAGTATCCGACCCTGAAAGGGTCGAACATTCGCCCCCTGCGGGGTCGGAAAAGATCAAAAGGTGGGGCTTCATAATCCGTAGGTTTCACCTACGGCTAATGATATTAATGCCCTTCGGGCATTTAACATAGTTCCCACGCGCGCTTACGGGCCGGGTGAGGGGGGCCTACTCGGGGCCAAGTCATGGATGACCAGCTAAAGCGGGAACTCACCAACTGGCTGCAATTCTACCGTGAACTCGGGATCGAGGAATTCTACCGTCGCGACCCGGGCACTCCTGTCAAAGCAGGACCTGTCCCGCCACCCGCCGCTCCTTCGGCTGCGTCACGTAACGACGCTCCTGCGGGGACGCATGTGGGTGCGCCCGTACCTCGGGCCGCGAGGCAGTTGGCTGCTCCTGAACGCGTGCCTGCAGCTCCTGCCGCCCCGCCACCTCGGGTCGAAGTTCCGCCAACCGTACCCGCGGCCGCGCCCATCAGGCCACCCGTGGCCTCCTTCAGCTTGTTCGAAACACCGGCGCCAAAGCAAACCGGCCCGGAAACACTCGAGGAGATCCGCTCCGACCTGGGGGATTGCCGGCGCTGCAAGCTCGCCGGCGGCCGTAAAACCATCGTTTTCGGGGAAGGGAATCCGCACGCGGAACTGGTGTTCGTGGGAGAGGGACCAGGAGCCGACGAAGACGAACAGGGTTTGCCGTTTGTGGGGCGCGCCGGACAGCTTCTGAACCGCATGATCCAAGCCATTGGGATGAAACGCGCAGAGGTTTACATTTGCAATATCGTGAAGTGCCGCCCTCCCGGAAATCGCACCCCGGAAAAAGACGAAATCGAAACTTGCTCCCCCTTTCTTTTCCGGCAACTCGAGACCATTCATCCGCGTTTGATCTGCTGCCTCGGCGCTCCGGCAGTCAAGACGGTTTTGGGAATCAAGGAAGGCATCACCAAAATACATGGCCAGTTCTACGACTTCGCAAATTCCAAAGCCCTCGCCACCGTTCACCCTGCCTACGTTTTGCGGAACCCCCGCGAGGAGAAGATCCTGCGCGAAGACTTCGAAAAGATCCGGGAGTTTTTGACACGGAAGTAAGCCCGAGCCACGGAAAGAAATGAAAGGACAACCGGTTGCTTCGCTTCGCTCAGGATGACAACCGGATAGATTACGAACTTCCGTTGCACGATTGTCTGGAGGTAATTCGGTGCGGAAGATTCAAGCGAGCAGTCTAATCTTACTATTCTGGCTGACGGTTGGCGCAGTGCGGGTAGGCATACCCACGATGCTGGGAACGGAAAGCCTGGCGTTCCCCCAGACCGCGCAGAAAGCAGACGAAGATAGGACCGCCTGGTACCGGGAAGCAAAGTTCGGGATGTTCATCCATTGGGGCCCGTACTCGCTCGCCAGCGTGGAGGCTTCATGGCCCATCATGAGACCCGAGGCCCAATGGAACATCACTGAACCTGAGTACGTCTCGCTGTACAAAAAATTCAATCCCACCGAATACGATCCCGCGGCATGGGTTGAGCTGGCCAAGCAGGCCGGGCAACGTTACATGGTGATTACCACCAAGCATCACGACGGGTTTTGCATGTTCGACTCGAAGCTGACGGACTACAAAATCACTAACACTCCCCACGGCAAAGATGTGATCGCCATGCTGGCCAAAGCAGCGCACGACGCCGGCATGCCCTTAGGCTTTTATTATTCCCCGCCCGACATGCACCACCCCGGCTACAGGGACACCACCCAGCTTGTCAAGGACAGTTGGCACGGCGACCCGAGCCGGCCAGGGTGGGCCTCCTACCTCGATTACATGGCGGGTCAACTTCGGGAATTGCTGACCAACTACGGCCCCGTGGCGCTCATCTGGTTCGACGGCTTGGATCGAGAGGAGAAGTACCAGGGCCAGCGATTCATCGACTTAATTCATGAGTTGCAGCCCGCCGCGCTGGTCAACAACCGGATCGGAGTGGATGGGGATTTCGTGACCCCCGAGCAGGAGATTCCGGACCGGATTCCGACCAGGCTGAAAGCATCGAATCTGCCGCCACCCGCGCAGCCTGAGGCGCCACCCGCGGTCCCTCCTCCCGAAGATTTCGAGCTTTGGGAAACCTGCATGACCATTAACGACACGTGGGCATACAACAAGAATGATCAGCACTACAAGTCCGTGAAAGTGCTCATCCAGAACCTGGCAAACGTGGCGAGCAAGGGCGGGAATTTTCTCCTGGACGTTGGCCCAACGCCGGAGGGCACAATCCAGCCTGAATTCGTTGAGCGCCTCCAGGCGATGGGGCAGTGGATGAAAGTCAACGGCGATTCCATCTACGGGACCACCTACGGGCCGTGGCAGGACCTGGCCTTTGGAAAGTCCACAGCAAAGGGCAAAACGGTTTACTTGCACGTCTTCGATTGGCCATCGAACCACGAATTGGAGTTGCCCGCTCTCGCCAGTCGCGTTTCCCGAGTGACCCTGCTGGCAACGGGTCACAAAACCCGCTTCACGCAAAAGCAAGACCGCTTGCTGATTAAGGTGCCGTCCGCGGCGCCTGACCCGAACGACAGCGTATTGAAGATCGAAATGCGTTAATTCACTGAGCGCGCGAGCCCTTGGCTGGAGGTTGCTGCTCCTGCGGTTCGTCTGTTAGACTCTTAACATAGGATTTGGAGACTCGGTTATTATGAGAGCCTGTCAAACGATCACAGTTTCACTCCCCGCCGCGATGGCAGAGCAGGTCGAGAAAACTAGCCGACAAGAGCACCGGACTTGCTCCGAACTCGTACTGGAGGCGCTCCGGATCTACATTTCGATTCGGCAATTCCCAGAAGAGGCTCCTACCACTGCCGAGCAACGAGCTATTGCTCGCGGTAGGGCCGCATACGAACGTGGGGACTACATCACCCTCGATGAACTCCGCAGACAAGAAGCCGTGGCTCGTGGCTCTCGCCGGGCCCGCGCAAAAGTCACTTAAAGGCATCTCGTCCAACGACCGGGCTCGCATTCGGCGCGCGATTGATGAGTTGGAAGCAAACCCTTTCGTGGGTGACGTGCGCAAGCTGAAGGGGGGCCAAGAGGGGTTCCGCCGCCGTGTCGGTGATTGGCGCATCTTCTTCGACGTCTATTCAGATGAACATCGGGTAATCGTGACTGCCATCGAGCGGCGAACCTCGACAACGTACTGACTTTCAACCTTCGAGGTTGTCCCTGCTTCGGGAGATACCAGGAGACCAAGGAGGCCGTTTGAACGGACAGCCTGATGATACGAGTTTTCTGGTCCGGCCCGCCTCCGGTGCGGCATCTAAATGAACGAAGGTTGAACGATGAAATCTCTCCTGCGCGGAGTATTGATGATAGCGGCAGCACTGGTGTGCCTGGGTTGGGGAGCGCAGCCGGCCTCGGCCAGCCAGAAGCTGTTTCTGAAGGATGGGACCTACCAGCTTGTTTCCAGCTACGAAGTGAGCGGGAATCGAGTGCGCTATTACAGCGTGGAGCGCTCGGAGTGGGAAGAAATTCCTCTATCTCTGGTTGACTTGGAGGCGACGAAACGCGCGGAAGCAGAAGAGAAATCCGTCCAGAAGAAACAACTCGAGCAAGGCGACGAGATTGCGAAGGAGCGCTTCTACAAACCTCCGGACACCGGCTTCGAGGTTGCTCCGGGAATTCACTTGCCCAACGAGGACGGGGTCTTCGCATTCGATGGAATCCGCGTCATCCGGCTGATTCAATCCACTCCGGAAGCGGTTACCGACAAAAGGCGGGCAGTATTTGCCACGGCCGTGCCCGGGCACTTGTTGAAAGCCCAGGTCATCCTTGAGCTTCCTGGCGAAAAGGCTGCCGTGCGGCTTCAGCAAGCGATGCCGACTTTCTACGTTCAGTCGAGCGAGGGACTAGGCGCCAAGATGGAGCTTTTGCCGGTGAAGGTAGTGAAAGATTCGCGCATTGTGGAGAAGGTCGAGGCGAGCCGCTCCGGCCTGGGAAAGGCATCGCAGGCTTCTGCTCCCATCGAATTGCAGCGCACGCAACTGGCTCCCGGGCTTTACTGTCTGAAGCTCCTGCATCCCCTCGACCCCGGAGAATACGCCCTGGGCGACTTGGCCCAGCAGGGCATCACCCCAGTGCTTTGGCCCTTCGGCCTATTTGAACTCCCGAGCAAGAAACCCGTGAAGAGGCCTCCGCCCAGCCCTTCCGATCAAGAATAGCGTTAGTTGATTGGAAGAAACCACTTCCCCGGAAGGGCGGGGCTTCAGCCCCGCCGCCAATCGGCGGAGGGTTTGAAGGGCCTTTGGGCGCTGAAGCCAAGCCACTTCAGGGGCTAAAGCCCCGTATATGTGCCGCAATCTGCGGCGGGGCTGAAGCCCCGCCCTTCCGGTTCCAACGAATAGCTTCGCTGACCAATTCGGCTAAGCGCTAGACGATGTCCTGCCGGCTTTCATCCCACTGCACCGTGCGGCGCAGTCGGTAGGAAGCGTTGGCCATCTGGCAAGTGATGGCAGAGCGGAACCCCAGTTCGAACGGGCAATTGGGTTCCTGGCGGCTGCGCACGCAGTCGAAGAAGTTCTGCATGTGGACCTTAGTCATTCCCGAGTCTCCGATACCGGAGGCATCGGGAGGCGTGTTGGCTGCCTCGCCTGCACCTTCGGCGCCGTGCCGGACCTGCGGCATGTAGCGAAGCTCGTCCAATTCCTTGCAGACAAGCGTTCCTTTGTTGCCGAGCAGCAGGTCCTCGCCCTCGTGATAGAAGTTGTTGCCGAACATCGAACTCCACGTGAACAACAGCTTCTCGGGCTGATGCATGGTAGCGTTCATGGTGTCGGGAACCTGCATCTTCGGTGAAAGGTAGTTGTCGCCGATCATCGTCACGCGGTCCGGGATTTTAAGGCCCAGTGCCTTGTACCAGAAGCCCACCTGGTGAACCATGTTCTCGAAAACGTTCCCGCCCGAGTAGTCCCAATAGAAGCGCCAGTTGATGTAGCGCTCGGGATCGAAGGAATAATGGTCCGCCTCGCCTTCGAAGGCCTTCCAGTCGACGTGCTGGAGATCGCAGTCGGGAGGAATCTTGCGCAGCCATCCGCCGTAAGGAGCGTTGCGGTAGTGATGAGTGTGAAGAGCAGTGATGACGCCCATGCGCTCGGGCGTGGCCAGTTCGCGCGCTTTGGGCTCCGCCGGGCCGCTGGTGGATTGAATGCCGATCTGCACCACGCGGCCTGACCCCTCGAAGGCCTTGCGCATGCGCCGGGCATGGTCGGGATTAAACGCCATGGTCTTTTCCTGGTACACGTCCTTCCCGGCCTGAAGTGCGGGAACGAAATTGAGCACGTGCTGGTGCTGGGGCGTAGCGATGAGGACGGCGTCGATCGTCTTGTCATCGAGTATCTTGCGGAAATCTTGGTACGTGGCGGCGTTGGGTGCAATTTGTTTCGCTTCGTCCAGACGGCACGTATAAACGTCAGCGAAGGCGACGGCCTCCACGTTCGGGCATCCCAGCGCGGCCTTGAAAATCTGTTTGCCGCGGCTGCCCGCCCCGATCAGAGCAAAGCGGACCCGGTCGTTTGCGCCCAGCACGCGGCTGGCGGGCGCGAGACTGTATGCTGCATAGGCCGCGGCTCCCGCGGCTGCCTGTCTTACGAAAGTGCGTCGAGTTAGCATGATGTTCCTCCGTAGGCTCAGGGGCGGCTTGCCATCTGCCCCCCTCGGTGTTAGAAAGTGTGTCACATTTTGATTGTCATCCTGAGCGAAGCGAAGGATCTCTGCAGTTAGATTTGTGTCGCGGGTTTACGAGCAACTGCGGGGATCCTTCGCCTCGCTCAGGACGACACGCAGTGAGCATTACCTAGTTTATTACACAGTTGAATATTTCTTATTGAGCTCCTTAATTCGGGCCAAAAGCTTGGGCACGCCCGTCTTGGGATCTTCCTCGCCCTCGTATTCGGCGGATGTAAACCCTTTGTACCCGCCCTGCGCGAACAGCTGCCAAACCCGATCGAGATCGAGAGGCTGCCTGGGTTCGCCATAAAAATCGCGGATGTGGGTGTGAGTAGCGTAGGGAAGGCACGCCTCGATCTGGGTGTAGGGATCTTCCGGAAAATTACTGATGTCCAGATTGCACCCAGCGTAAGGGGAATCCACGCGGCGTAGAATTTCCAGAATGTTTGCGGCTTTGGAAGTAATTCCACCGTGGCTTTCGATCCCGAGGGTGATCCCTTTTTCGGCAGCAGCGTCGCAGGCCGGCTTCATGGTCTCGACCACCCACTGGATACCCTGCTCGTCGGTTGCGCCCTTGGGAATCTCCCCGCCAAAGACGCGCAGATGAGATGCTCCGAGCAGTTCCGTCGCGTCGAGCCATTTCTTGATTTTCTCAAGTTCGGCGGCGCGCTTGGTTGGATCGGGCTGGCACATGTTCGTGCCGATCGCCGCGCCCGAAAATGGCACGCCATTCCGAAACGCCAAACGCCGCAGTCCGAGCAGGTACGAAGGTTCGGTGGACGTAAAATAATACGTGGTCATGTCCACCCCGTCGATCTCCTGCTCGACGGCATTGAGGATGAAGTCTTCCATGGTCATGGGGCCGTGTTGCAGGTACTTGCGGTAGGAGTAAGCGCAGCAACCCGAAAGCAGCCTGGGATGCTTGGGAGAATTCTTGATGAGTTCCGGGGGGCGCGCGGAAAGCGTTGCTCCGCCGACCGACAGTGACGCGGCGGTAAGGCCCGCGGTCTTCAGAAAATCACGACGAGGAATGGCGTTGCTCATAGCGTCTCCTATGGTTTGGGATTCGTAGGGCGGGTTGTTCCACCTCGTACCCCTGAAAGACAGGGAGTATACGCCAATCCATGCATCTTTGCACGCTAAGTGTGGTTAACTGTGACGACCTCAATTCGTCGATTCGGCAGTTCGGGGATAGTAGGGCCCATGGCCTTGCGCCTCTACGCCGCACGCGGATGGGCCGGGGTGGCGTAGGGGTAGGGCTTGCCCTACCCCCGTCGGGGTCAGCAGAATTGCGGGGACGGCAAGCTGTCCCCCTACGGCGGGAGAGGGCGAGCCGTCCGCCAAACATGGTTGCATGAAGGCAGCGAGTTATAATGTTAGTCCGGTTGAATTTGGCGGAGCTCAATACGCTGACCTTAATGACCGATCGCCGTCATTTCGCCTTGCTCGTGGCATCGCTTCTACCCTTGAGCATCTGCGGCTCTTTGCGGGCGGCTTGGGCGGCGGAAGGTCCCAACGCCCAGCAGATCGCGGCGATCTTCGCGCCACTGGTGTCGCGCCAGGAGCCAGGCCTGGCCGTGCTGGTTCGCCTCAACGGCAAGACGGTGTTCGAGCGAGGCTATGGCAGCCGCGACCTGCGCTCCGGCTCCACGATCGATCCGGGCTCGAATTTTCGTCTCGCTTCCTGCACGAAGCAGTTCACTGCCATGGCCGTACTGCTTCTCATTCACGACGGCAAATTGCGTGTGGACGAAACGGTTGCCGAGGTTTTTCCGGAATTCCCGGCTTATGGGAGGACGATTACCATCCGCAACCTGCTGAATCACACTTCGGGACTCGTGGCCTACGAGGACCTGATGGACAAGACATATGTGGGCAAATCCTGGCAGGAGATTCCACAGATCAGCGACGCCGGCGTGCTCAAGCTGATGGAGCAACAGACCGCCACGAAGTTCCCTCCCGGCACGGCCTGGGAATACAGTAACTCCGGCTACTGCGTGCTGGCTGAGGTTGTCGAGAAGGCGTCCGGTGTGGGCTTTGCTGAATTCCTCCGCCGGCGCATATTCGGCCCCCTGAACATGCACGACACGTTGGCCTACGAATACGGCAAGAATCAAGTGAAGGCTCGCGCCTACGGTTATACGAAAGACGCGAATACGTGGCTTGAGACCGATCAGAGCCCAACCTCCGCAACTCTCGGCGACGGCGGAATCTACAGCTCTCTCGACGATCTGAGCAGATGGGACGAGGCGCTTCACCGCCACACACTCCTAAGTGAGGCCGAGATGCGGCCGGCGGTGACACCGGTCGAATTGCCCAAAGACCTCCACGCTTCGTCAGAAGGCGGCGCGCCCGTGAAGTACGGATTCGGCTGGTTTCTTGACCCCTATCGGGGCCACGAGCGTATGTGGCACTCCGGTGAGAGCATCGGATTCCGCACCGTCATCGAACGCTTCCCCTCTGACGGATTGACGATTATCATTCTCGCCAACCGAACCGACCTCGACCCCTCAGCCCTGGCATTGAAAGTTGCGGATTTGTTTTTGCATTAGCGGCTTCAGTCCAAAGTTCGTCATGTGCGCCCGTTTTTCAGAGCCCCGTCAGGGGCGGCATAGAGTAGCCCAGGGCGTGAGCCCTGGGTTGGATGGCCCTTACCCCGATTTCGGCACCCCTCTCCCGCGGGGCGGGAGAGGGGACGGGGGT
>Ga0209517_10000965_pt1 | contig 46371 bp, 42 predicted proteins | sample PeaSoiMetSII2010_FD_187695 | JGI IMG/M metagenome (GOLD analysis project Ga0209517, IMG submission 187695) | Peat soil microbial communities from Weissenstadt, Germany - SII-2010 (SPAdes) (version 2) | ecosystem: Environmental > Terrestrial > Soil > Wetlands > Peat | place: Germany...
GCCATTGGACGGAGAGTCACTAAAGAAGAAATGGCAACCATCAACATAGAGTCATCGCGCTTTCATGGGGAATGGAACTATGTCATCCATCCTCACTAGTTGTAAATGTTATTTATTGACGCGCCCTTAGCCCGCTCCGATCAGCCAGCCGGCGAGAAAAACGAGCACACCGCCCACGACGACTTGGAACACCGCCGAGAGCAATGGCGTGTCCATGTAGCGTTTTCGAATCCAGGCAATAACTGCTAATTCCGCCGCCACGACCACAAGCGCGATGGTTGTCGCTAGATGAAAATCGCGGATGAGATATGGCATCGTATGGCCCAGGCCGCCGAGGGTCGTCATCAGGCCGCAGACGACGCCGCGAATCCAAGGTGTGCCACGCCCACTGAGTTTGCCATCGTCGGACATTGCTTCGGCAAAACCCATGCTGATGCCAGCCCCGACGGAAGCGGCAAGCCCGACCTTAAACGCTGCCAGCGTGTTACCGGTGGCAAAAGCGGCGGCAAACAACGGCGCGAGCGTGGATACCGAGCCGTCCATCAACCCGGCTAGTCCCGGCTGCACGAAGCGCAGTACAAACAGCCGTCGCGCAGCGTCACGCTCATGGCCTAGCGCTCCAGATGTGGCTTGCGCATCCGTGATTTCCTCGGCGGTGTCTTCGTGACGCTGCTCTTCCTGGGCGAGGTCATCAAGAAGTTGGCGAATGCCGGCATCACTTGTCCGCTGGGCGGCGGCTTCGTAAAAGCGGCGCGATTCAATCTCCATCAAGGCTGCTTCCTGGCGCGCGTGCTCAGGCCGAAGCGTCCGCGTGAACCACGAGGGGCGTCGCACGATAAACCCTTTCACATCCTGCCGCCGGATGAGGGGGATATGTTCGCCGAATCGTTGGCGATAGACTTCGATCAACCGATGCCGGTGTCCGTCCTCCTCAGCGGCCATTTTGGTGAACAGTTCCGCTGTGGCCGGAAAATCTGTGCGTAGCGATTCGGAGAAGTCGCGATAGATACGCGCGTCTTCTTCCTCGGCGGTGATGGCGAGAGCGAGGATTTGGGCCTCGCTAAGTTCTTTGAAGTGCATGGCTCTAAATTCTTGCAATGACCACCGTGCCGACGACGATCAATCCTGCGCCAATCCCGTGTCGCCAGGTCAAATGCTCGCCCAGAAAGAGCCCGGCCAGTGCCATGGCGACCACGACGCTGAGTTTGTCCACCGGCGCTACTTTGGACGCATCCCCGAGTTGTAGTGCCCGAAAATAGCATAGCCACGATGCACCAGTTGCCAGGCCGGACAATATCAGAAACAGCCACGTCCTGCTGGTTGCTTTGCTTAAGGTGTCGAAGCCTCGGGACAGCGCAATGCTCCAAGCGAAAACCAGGATCACGACCGTGCGGATGGCCGTGGCCAAATTCGAGTCAATGCCCTTGACGCCCGCCTTGGCCAGCACCGCCGTTAGGCCAGCGAATACAGCCGAGAGCAACGCCCAATGGAGCCAGTTCATCAGTGACTTTTTTCAAAGAACCGAACGCACGACTCCGCCTTCCACGCGCAACGCCGCGCCGTTGGTCGCTGAGGAAAGCGGGCTGGCCACGAACGCAACCATGGCCGCAACTTCCTCCGTCGTCGCAAAACGTTGCAAAAGCGAACTCGGTCTTACCGTGCGGAAGAACTCCTGTTCCACTTCAGCAGGCGTGATGTCTTTCGATTTCGCGATGTCGGCGACGAATTGTTCAACGCCTTCCGAACGCGTCGGGCCGGCCAGCACCGAATTGACCGTCACTCCTGTTCCCGCGGTGGTTGCTGCCATGCCGCTGGCGAGCGCGATTTGCATCGTTTTCGTCACGCCGTAATGGATCATTTCCACCGGAATGTTCACGGCGGATTCGCTGGAGATGAAGATGATGCGTCCCCAGCCTGCCGCTTTCATCCGCGGTAGATAATGACGCGACAGACGAACGCCGCTTAGAAAATTCGTTTCGATGATCGCCGACCATTCGGCGTCGGTGATTTGTTCGAAGGGCTTGGGTTGATAAACGCCCAGATTGTTCACGAGAATATCCAGGTCAGGAAAGCGTTTCGTGGTTTCCGTCGCGTCGCCAGCTTTGGACAAATCAAGCGCGAGCGCTTCGAGCTTGGCCTCCGGCATGACGGCACGAAGGGACGCGATTGCTTCCGCCACACGTGACTCGGTGCGGCCATTGACGATAACGCGAGCGCCCTCAGCGACGAGGGCCTTGGCAATGGCGAAACCGATGCCGGCGGTTGAACCGGTGACGAGGGCAACTTTGTTTTTCAGTTGGAGGTTCATGGCCCGATTAGTCGCGAGTATCAACTTGATTGATTTTTGGGACTTTCAGGCTTGAGCACGCGAAATGCCCAGCTTTTGCATCTTCGAAATCAACGTCGTGCGTTGCAAGCCCAGACGAACGGCTGCGCCTTTCGGGCCGCCGATGACCCAGTTGGTTTCCGCCAGCGCCTGCAGGATATGGTCGCGCTCGGCATCTTTTAAGGTCACAGCCTTGGGAACAGCAACTTGAGCGAAACCATCCGCACGGGCGACCGACTGCTTCAGTTCGGCCAAAGGTGGCCGGAGGACTTCGCCAGGGGAGAGGATAACGGCTCGCTCGATACAATTCTGCAACTCACGCACATTGCCGGGCCAGGTGTAAGCCACTAAAACATGAACCGCCCGCTGTGGAACCTCCTTGACACGTTTGTTCATACGCTTTGAGTAAAGGCCCACAAAATGGCGGACGAGAAGCATGATGTCTTCGGAACGTTCCCGCAAGGCGGGGAGGCGCACCGGGAACACATTCAGCCGATAGTAGAGATCACTTCTGAACTCCCGATCAGCAACCATCTGCGGCAGGTCGCGACTGGTGGCCGCCACCACGCGCACGTTCACGCGCATAGTCTGGGTGCTGCCCAGCCGCTCAAACTCTTGTTCCTGGAGTACTCGTAACAGCTTGGGCTGCAGCTCAGATGGGATGTCGCCGATCTCATCCAGAAAAATGGTGCCGCCGTTCGCGAGTTCAAAGCGCCCAATTTTCCGCGCGATGGCCCCGGTGAACGCTCCGCGCTCGTGACCGAACAGTTCGCTCTCCAGAAGTCCCGAAGGAATCGCCGCGCAATTCACTCGCACGAAGGGCCGGTCGCGGCGCGAACTTCGCTTGTGGATTGCCTGGGCGATGAGTTCTTTGCCGGTTCCGGTCTCCCCGAGGATGAGAACTGTAGAATCGGTTGGAGCGACAATTTTCACTTCATCAAGCACGGCTCGGAGCGAAGCGCTGCGGCCGATGATGCCGTCAAACTTCTCCTCGGGGCGCAGGGGTCCGTTCAGGTCGAACGGTTCTTCTTCGGCGTGTCCCCAATTCTGACCAATCTGCAGGCGCGCGACGTTTGCGGCATCGCGACCGCGCCATTCCGCGTAATCGGTTTCATCAAGCATGAACGCGGAGGTTGCTTTCTCTTTCCAATCTGTCTCGGCGACAGAAGGAGCGATTAATCCATCCATGGTAGTGGTCATAAGCTTTTAGTCCTTACATTGGTCATTGACCGGAATTTCGAGCACGGCGCTGATTGCGCGCAGCAATGCCTCTCTGCTGACGGGTTTGCGCAAGAAGTTAGCGGCACCTGCGCGTAACGCCCGCTGTTCCTCTTCCTCGCTGGCCCGGGCGCTGAGAAAGATAATTGGAATCAACAGGTCGGTTTCACCCAACCGGCGCTGCAATTCCAAACCGTCCATCCTCGGCATGCGCACGTCGAGCAGCAAGCAGGTGGTCTCTGCGGCAAGCCCCGATTGCAGGAAGTCTTGAGCCGATGGAAAAGCCTCAGCCCGAAGACCACAGCAGCGCAAGAGCCTCCGGGTGGAGCGCCTCACCGAGACGTCATCGTCCACGATCGAGACGAGCGGCTCTTTGGCTGTTTTATTTTTCGCGTCCATTGCTGTCCCTTAACCATATTTTGTTCATGCCATGACAATAATCGCATGCAGCATGGAAATTCTACTGTCCCTTAGTACAGGAGCGGCCACTGTCCTTTGGTACAGGTCGGAACTGATTTAGCTTTGGCTGGAAACTGCGAGCTTCTCGGCCATCCGAACCAGATCGGCAAGAGATTCTGCGCCCATCTTTTGCATGATGTGGGCGCGATGGAATTTAATCGTTCGCTCGGTGGTGGAGAGTTCGCTGGCAGCCTGTTTGTTAACCTGCCCAGCAACAACGAGAGCCATCACTTCCCGCTCACGCGGCGTGAGCTGTTCATATCGTTCGCGTAGTTCTCCGGTTTCAGATCGCGCTTTGTGCGCTGACTGGTCCCGCTCGATGGCGGCGCGGACAGCGTCCAGCAAACTGCGGCTGCGGAAGGGCTTGGTAAGGAATTTAACGGCTCCGGCCTTCATCGCGCGCACTGACATCGGGATGTCGCCATGTCCGGTAATGGAAATGATGGGAATGTGGATTCCAGATTGGACCAGTTCGCGTTGAAGATCCATGCCGCTCAACCCTGGCATGCGCACGTCGAGCACGAGGCAGGCTGGTCCTTCAGGTCTCGGGCTCGCCAGAAATTCCCGGGCGGAAGTGAAGGTTAGGACCTTGAACCCTGCTGATCGAATGAGTCGCTCGGTGGAACGGCGAACGGAGAGATCGTCATCAACGATGAACACAACGGGATCGGGATCGGTCATGACGCGGCATTGCCCGAAACCGGCAGACTGAACAGAAAAGTCGCACCGGGTCCTTGGTTCGCTTTAGCCCACAACCGGCCGCCATGAGCCTCGATGATTGAGCGGCTGATCGCCAGCCCCATCCCCATCCCTTGGGGTTTTGTCGTGTAAAACGCTTCGAAGAGCCGGTCCATTTCCTCCGGTTTGAACCCGGTGCCTGAATCCTGCACGCTGAGCAAGACCTCGGACATTCCATCCCGTGTTTCGTGGCGCCCACAAATTATCAGGACACGCTTCGATTCCTCGACTGTGTTCATCGCATCCATTCCATTAACGACCAGGTTGAGTAATACCTGCTGAAGTTGCACACGATCACCAGAGACCGACGCCAGGTCTTTGGGCAGGGCGGTGCGGATCGTGATGTGGCGCGTAGCGGATTCATAACGAGCAAGCGCCAAGACATCATTGACGACATCGCGCGGATTCAAGAGCGACTTCTCGGCGGGGGCCTTTTTCGCCAACTGCCGCACGCGTACAATGACAGCGCTCGCGCGGTTGGCATCGTCAATTATCTCCGTCAGCGCTTCTCGAACTTCTTCAAGATTAGGAGTGCCTTCCGGCAGAAGACTGATACTGGCATTAGCGTTGTTGACCACGGCGGTGAGTGGTTGGTTGACTTCGTGGGCTATGGAGGCGGTCAGCTCGCCCATGGTCGTTAGGCGTGTCATATGAGCGAGGTTTGCCTGCGCCTTTTGCAAGGCGGCTTCGGCCAGCTTTCGTTCGGCGATCTCACGCTGCAATGCATCGTTGGTTCTTCTGAGTTCCTGAATGTTTGCGGCCAGTTCATCGCGCGCTTGCGCGAGCGATTCTGCCGTGCGCCTTTGCGCGGCGCTCAGCAACCAGACCATGAGGGCTGAACCTGCAAAAAGGACAAGCCGGGGCAGCTCGTTCAAATTCGGCACAAGTGAATGGGTCGGAGGCAGGAAGAAATAATCGAAAGCCAGCACGGAGAGCGTAATGGCGAGCAAACCCGGCTTGAAACCGCCAAACCAGGCGCTGAATATGATGGCGCAAAGAAACAGCGATACGAAAGGCGTCGATTGCCAGTGGCGCTCCAGCAACTGTGCGACAATGACCGTGGCGGCAACCAAAAGGAGCGTGATCGCATATCTCCAAACAACAGGAGGGTTGGACCACCACAGAGGTTTAGACTTCCACATCCCTTTGCCCTTACCAGACCAAACGAGTCGGCGACTGCCGGCACCACGAGGCTGGGGTTTGCTCGTATTCTGGTCGCGCGGCCGTACGGCTTCCTGTGCGACCGCACCAACTGCGAATTCCGGCACGGCCAGGCCGGCTGCAGCATGGCAGATCCTCTTCGCGGGCTGTCCACGCACTCCTACGTTTCACCATCCGGGCGACCTTCTGGCGACGGCGCTTCAACTTGATGCTGCCACCGCATGCCTCGCCTCTCGATTCTGTTGCCATTCTTGAATTTTCGCCCCTCTAAAGCATTGGTCAAGCTGTTCTCCACAATCAGTCCGTTTCAGTTCAGAGTCGGACCCCCTTTGTGGCTGTATCTGTCGGGTAAACGTGCAGCAAAGCCCTCCATGTGACGTCGGATCCGTTCCGCGCCGATGACGGGTTCGCCGGCGAGCTGGTACTCCTCCGTGCCGGACCTGCCGAAGAATCGGATCATCCCATTATCGGCGAACAGCTTGGTCTGGGCATCACCGTCCCGCTCGTCGGTGGCGCGGACGTACTGGGAGAGGACATCCTGGATGGCGTGCTTGTCGGTCATTGATGGCTCCCTGTTCCCGTCAGAGGGCGAAACGGCGTTACTGGTAGGAATTTGCTTTTTGCGGGGCCGCTTGTACTGAGCGCTCCGCATTGTGTTCGTGGAAATCTCGTCGTTTTCTATGCTGTTCATTTTGATTATCCTTTATTGGAGTTATTTAACTTCCTGGAGCCTTTGATCTACTCGCGGGGACGCAGGCTTCGAGCTAACGGACACCCGCGCACCTCGTCGCGAAACGAGGGCATCAAGCGAGAACCTGCCGCCACCAAGAAAAACAAGGCTAAGCAGAACGATGACGTAAAGGATCGCGAGTTGTGGGTCCCGCCCGGCCAAAAGGTTTTGCAGAATGGCAACGCTGAGTGTCCCCGTGAGCAGAGCCGCGTTGAGGCGTGTGAAAAGACCAAGCGCTACAAGCGGCGAGCACACGAACTGCAGGAACGTTGCCGCAAAGGCCGAGGCAACAGGCGCAGGGAGGTGCATCTCGGCGACTTCCTTGAGAAGTGTCCAGGGAGTGCCGTGCTGAAGATAGGCCAGACCGCCTTCGAGTTTATGCCAGCCGTGAATGTAGAAGATCATGGCTCCGATCGATGCCCGAAGGACGAGGTGTCCCCAAGTGGCCATGGGGGAGGACGGGTCGGTGTTGAGGGATTTTCGTAAAATGTTCATGGGCGCGTGAGAGGTGGCTGTTAGAAAGCGAAACAATCACAGCCTGAACCCCAGAAGTCGACGAAACGATTGCGGGCAGCCTCGACCCCGGCGAGAAGTTGGTGCGCAGCGTGCACGCAGCCATGCTGATGGCAGGTTGAATTGTGTTGGTGTTGCAGCACGGGGACGCCAGCCCGCGCGGCTTTGGCGACGTCGAGCGGCGCGCCATAGCCGCCGAACACGCTAATAGGCGACCATTCCGGTAGAACAGGGATCGGCGGGGGTGCGTAGGAGCTGAATTCCTCTGTTGCATGAACGACCTTCCCGCCCACGACGGTAAGCACGGATTCGATATGTTTGATATCTTCGTCAGGAACGGTGAGGTAGTCATCCGTAAGCACGGCGAAGTCAGCGAGTTGGCCTGGAGCGAGGGCGCCTTTCTTGCCAGACTCACTCGAAAACCAACTGCTACCTTGAGTGTAAAGCCGCAAAGCCTCTCCTCGACTGAGGCAATTCCTGTCGGGATACATCGAAACGCCGCCGACGGTCTTGCCGGTGACCAGCCAGTAGAGCGAAACCCAGGGATTGTAGCTGGCGACGCGGGTGGCGTCGGTCCCCGCTCCGACCGGGATACCAAGTTCCAGCATCCTCCTTATGGGCGGAGTACGCTCGGCGGCCTTTTTGCCATATCGGTCAATAAAGTATTCTCCCTGGTACGCCATGCGGTGCTGGATGGCGATGCCGCCACCCAAAGCCTTAATTCGTTCCAAGTTCCGGTCGGAAACCGTCTCGCAGTGGTCGAAAAACCAGTTTAACCCCTTGAACGGCACGTCGCGGTTCACTTCCTCATATGCATTGAGAAAGCGGCTGATGCTTTCGTCATAAGTGGCGTGCAGCCGGAATGGCCATTTGTTGGCGGCCAGCAACGTCACGACGTCTTTCAATTCGCTTTCAAGTGACGAAGGGAGATCGGGTCGCGGCTCCAAAAAGTCTTCAAAGTCGGCGGCTGAAAACACAAGCATTTCGCCTGCGCCATTGCAGCGAAAGAAATCGTCGCCTTTTCCAGGACCCGTCATTTTGATCCAGCGCGCAAAGTCTTCCTTCTCCTGCTTCGGTTTCTGGGTGAAAAGATTGTAAGCGACGCGAAGAGTCATCTCGCCCCGCTTGTGCAGTTCCTCGATAACGGCGTAATCTTCGGGATAGTTTTGGAACCCACCTCCGGCGTCAATGACACTGGTGAGACCGAGCCGATTCAATTCGCGCATGAAATGGCGCGTCGAATTCATCTGCTGCTCAGGCGGCAGCTTGGGACCTTTGGCTAGGGTAGCGTAGAGAATCGCGGCGTTCGGACGCGCGATGAGCAGCCCGGTAGGATTGCCTTTGCTGTCGTGCTGAATTTCCCCGCCAGGAGGGTTGGGCGTGTCCTTCGTATAGCCGCAGGCGCGCAGCGCGGCCTTGTTCAGCAAGGCGCGGCAATACAGGTGCAGGATGAAGGCGGGCGTTTCTGGAGCCGCGTCGTTGATTTCTTCGAGCGTAGGCATCCTGCGTTCGGCAAATTGGAACTCGGACCAGCTGCCAACAACCCGTACCCATTGACCGGGCGGAGTGCGTTGCGCCTGCTCTTTGAGCATGCGGAGCGCATCGGCGAGCGAGGGGACGCCGTCCCAGCGCAGCTCCATGTTGTAGTTCAAACCACCGCGGATGACGTGCAGATGAGAATCGTTCAAACCGGGCACAACACGGCGGCCTTGGAGGTCGATGACCCTGGTCGCCGGCCCTCGTTGATATTCTTCGGCATCATCCACTGCCACAACCTGACCATCTTTGATCGCCAGATTGGTTGCCTCGGGATACTTAGAGTCCAAAGTCGTAATACGTCCATTGTGCAGAATGATATCGGGAACCGTTTTCGCATTCATTGTGTGTCTTCTTTCTTGATACTTGCTAATTCAGGTTGAAATGATTGTGATGTTCGTTGGATCGGGGTTTTCGACTCGCCAGCCTGCAGCCATCCGTGCAGAGCACGGGTGATTAGCGGCATGACCACCCAGGTCAATAGCACCACCACGCAGGCATTGAAGACAAGATTGTACAGTACGAAATTCCAGGAGCGGATACGTGGTCCAAGGGTGAGAGCCAGCGTCATAATGACCGGTACAACACCGAGGTAAGTGGCAACGGCCATTTTCCACCGCGGCGGAGGTGACGGGCTGTCCTGACGAAAAAATGCTTCGAGGCCGTGGAGCTCGCGAGCCTCAGGTTCGCCGTCCGTGAGCGGCGCTACTCGCCTCTTCCATTCACGGTAGAGCGGCGCAGCATAGAAGGCGTCGCGTTCGGCGATGTTTGCGAACGAGCGAATGATACCATATTCCGTGGAGGCTGAGCCGGGTGGCGGAACCAGCATGGCAGCGCCGCGCACACCGCTTTGGGCGAGGGACTTGGCAAAGAACTCCTTCAGCGCCGCTTGGAACTCCTGCTCGCAACCAGGTTTTATCCGGCGAGTGATGGCCACGTGGACAGGTTGTGAGTTCGATGTAGCGGCCATATCAGAAAAGAAAGGTGATGGTGGTGGAGAAATAATCCACGTCGCTGCCGCCGGCCTGGTGGATGTAGCTACCGGTGAGGAAATGCACGTAAGACGCCTGCACGCTGACGTGCCGTTGAAGCTGCCACGTCACATTGATATCGAATGCAGTTCCGATGTAACTCGAAGCGTTGTGGCGCGCTGGAATCGAGACGAATCCAGACACGGCATAGACGGCATCGTTTCGCGAGTACCTCCAAAACGGACTCGCGCCTCCGTCAATCGTAACTTTTGGCAAAGGCTGCACCGTAAAGTTCGGATGGACGCTAATGATATTTTGCGGCCGAATCAGGCTGGCATCGTTGAAGTAACCCGACTTGAAGAAGAGCGCGTCGAAGGTTCCGAGGTGCCCATCATTTGGATTGTTGTCACCGCTGGTGGCGCCGGCCTTGAGTCCGAGCCTGGGACTCCACTTCGTGTCCCAAGTATAGCCGGCATTTATCCCCGCGGCCCACGCGAGGATGGAATCGTTGCCAAAACTGCCCACCTGAAACATTTGCTCCGCGTCCCAGTCCAAATGGTTCCAGGCGCCAAATTCGCGCGCGCCCAGGGTGTGGCGGTGCTCGTCCCCCCTTCCCGAGGCGTACTCTCCGGCTTCGCGATGAATCCCCAAATAGTACAGGTCCAGGCCCAACGTGTGCGGCGCGTCGAAATAGTGAGTAGCATAGATTCCCCAAAACGTGGTTGAATGATCTTCCGAATCAATGTGCCCCGAATCCTCAACCGGCTGCGTCAGAAAGGCGGTGACATTCCAGCCTGGCCGCGAGTAAAGCGCCTCGAATCCGTCGAATCGGAAGGGAATGTTTGGAGCCGCGCGAGTGGCCACGAGTCTTCCTGCCCCAAAACTCATGCCAAAGCGGCCAACACGCAGGGTAAGGCGCTCGTCGTCCGTCAAATAAGGAACGACATCAACGAAAGCGAACTGCAGGTCGATGGGATCCTGCTGCACTGGGGGAGGATGCTGTGACTCACCGGCAACAATACCGGAGATGCCCTCAGCGAAGAAGCGGACGCGCTCACCCAGATGCACGTCGGTCAGCAGCGTGATGCGTTGCAGCAAATACGAGTCTGAGCCGACGCCGCCAATCCCGAAATTGGGATCATAATTTCCCTCGTACCGCTCGCGCAGCTCGCCGCCGAAGGTCAGATACCACAGCGGGTCATCCTGCCGCAGCGGAATGTATTTGACTGGGTCAAACAAATCAGTGCGCTTGGCCTGATTGGTCAAATAGGAATAATCCTCGTCAAAGCGCAACATTTTGTAACCCGGTGGTGTGAGTGGGATCTCCGCGCCTGGTGTGAGTTGCTGGGCCGCAACAAGTGCCGGGACGACGATCGGCACGGAGATGAGCAAAGCGAGGCGCATCGTTCATTTTGCGGTCAAGGCGTAAGGAGTTGAATCTCGCTTCTGTAAATCTGCAGTAATGGAGTCAATGCCTTCTCCCACTTGTTTCACTGCTCCATTAAAAAAGGACGGGCCCGCCTCGATGACTAACGATTCGATGCTGAACTCCGGGGCAAGACCCTGCGCTTGCAAGCGTTTTTCCGTATCGTAAGCGGCAAGCATCTGCTCGGCGAAAGCGCGGTCTCCTTCACCAACGTCAATGGCCGTGTTGCCCTCGTCGCGGATGACCGGCGCCCAGGCAACGTGCTTTGCTTTGAGCCGAACGGCTTCTCGTGCCGCAATGCGTCCGACGATTCGTAGCGTATCGAGCGACAGGTGCGTTTCTTCGCCCAGACCGATCACCATGAACTGCTTCGCCGGGATTGAACCCTTGGGAGGGGTAAACAGGAATGTTTCGCCCGTTTCACCCGCAAACTCGCCGCGATTGCGCAACGAGGAGAGAATCCCGCCAAGCTTTTCGTCCGTATCCTTGGCCGCGCCCTGGTAGGTGTCGCCGGCCTGTTTATGTTTGAAAAGGCAGATGATTTGGAGGTCTGCCGGCTCCATATATGGGCCGACCATTTTGATGGACAATTGGATTCCGAGCGGCTTGGCGGGGAATACGTTTTCCTTTGGCGCGGTCTTGGTGTCGGCAGCCGAGGCGTTGATCACCAGTCCGGCGCAGACGACGGTGAGAAAATGAAAGTTGTTTTTCATACGAGAAATGAAAGCAACCAGGAGTTACGGCGGCTTAACTCCGTTAACTCCTGTTTAAATTGGTGTTTTTAATGGGCGGCGACGGGAGTTATACCGCGAGCCGAGGCGTGTCCGTCCCCGGCAACCTTTTTCGGCACGACCTGCGGCTTCTGTGCTGATTGCGGGGCGTGGTGGACCATGGTGTAGGCGTATTCAACGCCGACGCCATAAGCGCCTGCCTGCTGTTTGAGCAATCCCATGAGGGCGTTGTAGTGCTCCTTGTTTTTCCAATCACGCTGCCATTCGAGCAGCGCGCCGATGGTCGTAAGGCGCACGGCACCGGCCTGAACCATGCGTGAAAGCGCGGCCTCCTGTGCAGCCGGTGAGGTCGCTCCGCAGCAGTCCTCGACGACGTAGATGTTATAGCCTTCGCCCAGCATTTCGATAGTGGGCCAGGTCACGCATACTTCGGTCCACAGGCCGGTCATGATGATGTTCTTTCGGCCAGTGGCTTCAATTGCCTTTCGAAATCCAGCGTCATCCCACGAATTCATGGAGCTGCGTTCAACGACCGGTTGGCCCGGAAAGACATCCAGCAATTGGGGCCAGACGTATCCGCTGAAGGATTCGGTTTCAACCGCCGTCAACACCGCGGGCACCTTGTATTCTTTGGCCACCTTGGCGATCAGGGTGACGTTATTGATCAGCGTCGCGCGGTCCATGCTGGCCACGCCGAAAAGCATTTGCGGCTGATGGTCAATGAACACGATTGCTGAGTCTGCGGGCGTATACAATTTGTTGTAGTTGGACATATTTGTTTTCTTTCTTTGGTTTGTGTTTTCGTTCGATCAGATTGTCATTGCAGTGATCATTGCACGTCTGCTCGGGTTGGAAACTTGGACGATGGACGGAATGAAATCTCCCCCTAAAGTAGGATTCATGTGGGTCGGTAGCGGCTTAGGATTTAAATTTCCTTTCTTGTGTTTTGGTTTCTTCAGTTGAGATCAAACATCAGAAATTGAGAGTCGTCCCTGCTTTCGAATTCGAGTTTGGCAGCGTGCTCGATGGCCAGCCCATCCCCGGCCTTCAGGCTTTCACCCAACACTGCCCATGGAGTCCTTATGTTGCAATTCTCCCTCAAGGACGTAGCTGAAGATTTCGGCATCGCGATGAGGATGCTCGCCAAATCCCTGGCCCGGCTCGACCACATCGTCATTGATGACACGTAGCGCCCGGAAACCCATGTGGTCCGGATCGAAATAATTCCCGAAGGAGAACGTATGCCGGCTGTGCAACCAGCCGAGTTCGTTGTCCCGCGCTCCATTGCAGGGCGTTTCACCAGCAAAGCTTTTCTCTCTGCGGATTCATTTAATGTAGTTGTTTTCATGCGGTTAAACTCGCCGTGGGGATGTTGGGCAGCTAATGCTTTATTCTTTGAGGGCTTATGCTTATCAGTTATACCTCAGTCCAATGGAACTGAGGCACTTGCGGTATTTCGTGACGGTCGCGGAAGAATTGAACATCAGCCGCGCTTCCGCCCGTTTGCGCATTTCGCAACCCGCCGTCAGCCGTTAGTTGCGCGACCTGGAGGGGGAGTTGGGAGTCGTCTTGCTGGACCGAGGAAATTCGAAGCTCAAGCTGACCGAAGCGGGGGAGCCTTTTCTCGCTCATGCCCGCGACCTGCTGCGCCGCAGCAATGACGCGGCCAGTGATATGGCCAGGTTCCGACCAAGGACCAGGCGCAAGCTCATTGTAGGTTATACAGTATAGCGCCTGTAATCGCCACTCTGACCCCCGCACTTCGGACCTTCGGCCAACCATCTTGGCCTGCTGGTCGCCGCTCGGAAACGCAACCAGGAGCGACGCAACCAACCCGGCAAATGTCCCACCACTAAGATAAAGTCGAGCTTGCGTCCGGTGCAGCCCACGCAAGGCGTAAAAGGCGCCCACGGCAGCCACCACAAAGGAGCCGGTCACCAGCGCCGCCATTTGATTATGCGCGAACTGCACCCAGGCCCATGGATTGAGGAGGTAGGCCCGCAGACTGGCGACGCCCATCGAGCCATCGGCCTCGAATTGATAACCCACGGGATGCTGCATGAAAGCATTCGTGACCAGAATGAAGTAGCCGGAAAGCCAGCTCCCCACCGCTACCGCCACTGCCGCCAGGAAGTGATATCGCGGCCCGAGCCGTTTCTCGCCCCAGATCAGTGCGCCGACGAAAGCGCTCTCGAGAAAGAACGCGAACAACCCTTCCATCGCCAGGGTCTGTCCGATCACACCCCCGGCATACTTCGAAAAGCCTGCCCAGTTGGTTCCAAACTGAAACTCCATCGGAATGCCGGTGACGACACCCACGGCGAAATTCAATCCGAAGATCTTAGCCCAAAACCGGGCGGCCTGATTGTATTTATCATCCCCCGTCCGCAACGCGCGCCATTTCCAGTAAACCAAAAACCAGGCCAGCCCCATGGTGAGCTGAGGAAAGAGGTAGTGATAGGTTATCGTGAAGCCGAACTGTAACCGGCTCCAAAATGCAGGATTGAATAGATTTGAGTTCATCTTTCCAAAACCTCGCTCCTACAGGACTGGACGCCCCTCCATCGCTTTCGCTAATGACGCAGGATTTCCATTTGCGAATTCCCATTTGTGGTTCGCCGGGGGAACGGGGTCGAAGAGATCAAACTCCGAGGGCAAAACCGGATTATTCAATTCTGATCTGCCTGTTCCGGCTAAGCCCTCGGCGAGGGCGTCCCCTTGATGGTTCGCGTTATCAAGTTCCAAGGGCGACTCTGAAACTAAGCTGGATGAATGATTCACAGTTTGCCCTCGTGTCTGTTTGCAGCCGTTTTATTACGCGGTAGCTCCAGCCATAGCTGTCTGCGTCGCCGCCTTGGGCTTATCCGACTTTGCCGCTGGGGCCTTGGAGTCTAGATCCCTTAGCTGGAGAAGCCCGATCATAACTCGGTTTTCATCTTGAGCGAGTTGTTCAACGGAGCGTCCAGCCGCTTCGCGCATGACTCCATCAATGACCGTTTGCTTTAGCTCAGGCGTGATGTTTGGAATCCCAAGGGCTTTCATCATGCCTTGTAGCGGATCCATCAGGTGTTCCATGAAGTGTTTGATTCCCCCAGCGCCACCGCCAAGATGCCATTGCAAACTTTGCCCCATTACGCCCCAGCGAATGCCCGGTCCATAGCAAACGGCCGCATCCATATCTTCGACACTCAGCACCCCCTGCTCAATGAGGTAAAGCATCTCTCGGTATAGCGCCGCTTGAAATCGGTTAGCCACATGCCCCGGAAGTTCTTTCTTCAAATGAATCGGTTTCTTGCCAATCGCGGCATAGAACGACATCGCCTGTTGGATGGCTTCGGGTGACGTCTTGCTTCCTCCTACGACTTCGACTAACGGGACAATATGCGGGGGATTAAACGGATGGCCGATGACAACACGCTCCGGGTGCTTGCACTTCGTTTGAATCACGCTCGGCGTGATCCCCGAGGAACTCGAAGCGAGCAGCGAATCCACCGGAGTGACCTCGTCCATGTCGGCGTACAGCTTCATCTTGAAATCCGGGCGCTCGGGCCCGTTTTCCTGGACGAGATCGGCCTGCGATAGCGCGTCCTTCATGTTGGTGGTGAAGCTCAAGCGGTCGCGCGACGCGCCCTTGGAGAGGCCGATGCTCGTGAGGTCCGGCCACGCTTCATCCACATACTTGCGCAAGTTGACTTCGGCGTTAGGCGCGGGATCGGTCGCGACGACATCGAACCCGCGGGCGAGATATTGAGCTGCCCAACTCGCGCCGATGACTCCTGTGCCGACGATCGCGATTCTCTTGATAGGTTTGTTGTATGACATAATGATTTTTCTCCTTTTCCTGTTTGGTCGAATGTTCGATTGAACGCTTATAGGGTTAGGGAACTTCCACGTACGCAATGCCCGTGACGTTTCCTTGCACGGCGAGCACGGCCTTCTTGTCCGATCCGTCAAGCCTGGCCGTATAAACGTCGCCGGCCAGGTCGGTGAAGAACATCTGGTTTGCTTTTATGTTGAGCGCGATGCCAATTCCCTCCAGAAGGTGGGTGACCAGAATCTCCGGGGCGGCCTCGCCAGGTTTCGCATCTATTGATGCACGGTTGACAGTATTGCCGCGCGGCGGATCGCCACGGTCCGTCCAGTACAGAACGCGGTTTTCGAGATCGAGTTCCAGATCAATCGGCTCCGGCAAGTCCCTGAATAACACTTCGATATCGCTGCGGTTGGCCGGGGTCTCGCCCTTGGGAATTTCGACGTTCGCGCGAAAAATGCGGCCGCTTGCGCCTTTAGTCGGTCCTTTTTGCGACCAGTAGATTTTGCCCCCTTTGGGATCAACCGTGATGCCTACGCACCATTTTGTTGTATCGGGTCCGGGGCGCGGATCGCCTCCACTGGTATCCACGAGGGTTTCGAGCTTGGAACCATCAAGATTGGAGCGCATGACGCGCATCCCCTCGCGATCACACCAATATAGCTTATTGCTCTCTTTCTCGAGGTGGAGCTGCTTTGGGGTGAATGTCGCTCCCTGGGGAATGATAGTGGTGCGATTCTTTCCGTCCAGGTCCACGCGTTCGATGGAGCCATCGTTCTTGATGGGATTGCCCATGTTGGTCCAGTAGATGTGGCCAGCTTCGGCATCCACCACGATTCCATCGGGGATTGGGCCCGCCGAGGTTACGATGACCTTTTTGTCCGAGCCGTCAGGATTCACTGAAAGAATGCGGCCACCGCTTGCGTCCAGAAAGAACAAGCGGGGGACCACGGCTTTGCGAACGGACGCCGGGCGTTTTGATTTGGGTGTCTGTGTTTCGATCATATTTCTTTTCCTTGCGTTTTTTGTTGATTGGTATGGAGTTCCGGGTTTAGCCGGTTTTTCTATTGGTTAACCTTGCTGATCGGGCTTAAGTCAGCCCGCTCAAATCGTCGTGCCGCGAGCGCTGGGTATGTTGGAGAAATGGGCAGCAACCCATCGATCGCGGCGAAAGAAGCTTCAAAATCCAAGTCCAATCGGTAGCGCGCCAGATCCGCGACGGTAACCATGAGGAGGCCGTGCTTCCTGCAGAACCGAATGAGGTCGGGCACGCGCGCCATTGTCCCATCGTCGTTGACGATCTCGCAAATCACCCCCGCGGGATTCAGCCCCGCGAGACTGGCCAGATCAACAGCCGCCTCAGTCTGCCCCCGGCGTTCGAGGACGCCGCCCAGCCGCGCGCGCAGTGGAAAAATATGTCCCGGCCGTCCCAAATCCTCAGGAAGGGTGAGTGGATCAATCGCGGCTCTAATCGTTTCGGCGCGATCGTGCGCCGAAATGCCGGTGGTTACGCCCGGACCTTTCACGTCAATCGAGATTGTGAATGCCGTACCGCCCAATGAAGAGTTCTCTGGAGTCATCGCGGGAAGTTGCAACTCATCGAGCCGTTCACCGGTCATCGCCAGGCAGATCAGTCCGCGTCCGTGAGTTGCCATGAAATTGATGGACTCTGGCGTAATCATTTCCGCCGCCATCGTTAGGTCGCCCTCGTTTTCGCGATCTTCATCGTCGATGACGACGATCATCCGCCCGGCTGTCAATTCATCCAGCGCCTCTTTAATGCCGGCAAATTCGAAGGCATCGTTATTTTCGTTGCAGCCAACGTGAGTACCGGGTACGAGGTTTAAGGCGTGGCCCAATCTTTCCTTTTTGGTGCGCAGGTAGTCGATCGAGTGGCGAGTGGGCATCACTTCGCAGGGAACTCGATCGACTACTTCGATGCCTGCGTTGGAGAGTGCCAGAGCCTTGTCCGGATTATTGGAAAGCAGCCGAACTTGGCTGACACCAAGCTCATGGAGGATTCCAGCGGGCAAACTGAAATCGCGACCATCAGCCGGAAATCCGAGCGCAAGATTGGCATCCACTGTATCAAGGCCCGCGTCCTGCAGCGCGTAGGCCTGCAACTTTGCCATCAAACCGATGCCACGGCCTTCTTGGTGTTCATAGATCAACAGCCCGCGTCCTTCCTCAGCAATCGCCCGCATGGCCACCTCTAACTGCTCGCCGCAGTCGCAGCGCAACGAGCCAAGCATTTCGCCGGTCAGGCACTGCGAATGGATTCGAACCAGCGGAACGCCCTTTGTCACGTCACCCAAAACGAGCGCAAGCGCGCTTTCAATCCGCCGGCTGCCGTTAAGGACTTCGCGCTCGAAACCGACGGCCCGAAACATGCCCCATTTGGTCGGCATTCGAGTAGCAGCGATTTCCTGAACGGTTCCAGTTGGCGCTTTTAGCTTCATATTCGTCCTTCGAGCGAGTCCCCGGCTTAGGCGACCGCAGCAGGCTCCTTCGTCCTGGTGAAATCCGGCCGCCGCTTCTCAAGGAACGCAGTGAACGCCTCCTTGGCTTCCCCGGAGCGCACCCGCACAGCGAACTCGTCCATCTCAAGCTTCACCGCCCGCTCAAGTTGCTCGCGCGTTGACTGCTTCAGCAGACGCTTGCAGGACCGAAGAGCGGCGGGCGGTTTCTGCGCCAGCTTCTGGGCTGTCTCAGTCGCTGTCGCGAGCAACTCCTGGTTGGGCACCACCCGGGTCACCACGCCAAGCTCGGCGGCCTCCCTGGCATCGAATGACTGGCCTGTCAGAATCAGTTCGGCGGCCCGCAGATATCCCGCCCGCGCCGGAATCGTACAACTCGATCCGAATTCGGGAACCAGGGCGAGATTGACGAACGGCATTTGGAATTTTGCGTTCTCACCTGCGAAGACGAAATCGCAATGAGTTAACATGGTGGTTCCACCTCCAATCGCAGCGCCCTGCACCGCGGCAACGATCGGTTTATCGAAGTTAATCAGTGCCTTGATTAAGAGAGCTTGTGGACTTTCTCCTGGCCCTGGAGGGTTCTTCAAGAAATCTCCGATGTCGTTACCTGCGCAAAATGAATCCCCTGCGCCGTGCCAAAGCACGACGCGAATTTGATCGTCTTTGGCGGCGCTATCGAACAACTCCGCCAGGGTGACGTACATAGCCGCTGTCATCGCGTTTTTCGACGCCGGCCGATTTAGTTGCACCCGAAGGATCGCTCCGGATTGTTCAGTAATAATGTCGTTCATAGTCCCCTTAGGCGGTCACCGCTTCCGAGTGCCCAACGTGTGGAACGGCGCCGCTGGCGTGCAGGCCGTCGATTTCGCCGGCGCTGAACCCGAGTTCGGTAAGAACCTCTTCGTTGTGTTCGCCGATTCCGGGAGCGCGTTTGGCCGGCACTTTCTCCACGCCGTGCACTTGAATAGGACTGCTGATCGTCGAGGTCAGCTTGCCGCCTGCTCCTTCGAGCGGAACGACGATGTCATTCGCACGCAATTGCGGATCGCCGATGACTTCCTGCGGCCCACGCACCGCGCCAAACGTGACGTGAACGCCGTTGAAGACTTCGTACCAATGCGTCATCGGTTGCGAGCCGAAGAGTTCGTCGAAAATTGCGGTGAGCGCCGGCATGTTCTTCATCAGGTTTGCCGGATCGGAGAAGCGCGGATCCGTCAGGAGATCCTCTCGGCCAATCGCTTTGGCCACTGCGGCGAGCTTGTCGGGCGTGACGATAAGGACGAACCAAGTGTCATCCGAAGCTTTATAAACATTCAAAGCCGCATTTGCCGGATGAGTCCGATCATGCAGGCCGAAGAAACTCGCCTCACAGAGTGCGGCCTGAATGAAGACGCTGGCCGACCAAACGCCTTCAGCAAGAAGCGACGTTGTGACGTACGATCCCTTGCCGGTTCGCTCGCGGCGGTAAAGAGCCGTCACAATCGCGGAATACAGGCCCACAGCCGTGGCATTGTCCCCACTGCCGGCGACGGGCCACGTCGGTGGCGCGCCGGCGTCGCGCGTCATGGATAACAAGCCACTCCGCGCCCAGTAAGCCGTGATATCGAACCCCGGAAGGGCGGCATCAGGGCCTTTTTCGCCGAAGCCGGTGAGATCCCCATAGATCAGCCGTGGATTCCACTTAGCTACATCGTCATACTCCAGCTTCAATTTCTTGCGTGCGGGGTGCGGCGTGTTGACGATGAGCACATCGGCCCATTTCACCAGCCGCTCGAGCACCTGCTGAGCACTTGGAGATTTAAGATCGAGAGTGATGCCGCGCTTGTTACGATTGGCCAGGTGAAAAGGATAGGGGTCTTTGGAGCGTGGCTGCGGCGCAATCTGATGCCCATGTCTCCAGAGGTCGCCGGACGGCGGCTCCACTTTAATCACTTCGGCGCCAAAATCGGACAAGATTACTGCTGCGCTTGGGCCCGCGATGAAACTCGCCAGCTCTACGACCTTCAATCCTGAGAAAATATTATCACTCATTTGCTTTCCTTCTATTCATGTATACGGTTGTGCTTGTTTGTTTCTCCTAGCGCCCCTGAAATTGTGGCGCTCGCTTTTCAAGGAAGGCCGAAGTCCCTTCCTTCTTATCCTCAGTGCCGGCGCACAGTCCGAAGAACGAAGCTTCCAGCGCCAGGCCCTCATTCAGGCTGGTTTCCAATCCTTTGTTGACCGCCTCAAGCGAATGCCTGACGGCGACCGGCGCGTTCGCGAAGATTTGTTTCAGAATCGCTTCGGCGCGGCTGATCAAATTGGCGACGGGTACGACTTCATTGACCAATCCGATGCGCCAGGCCTCCTGCGCGGTGATGATTTCGCCCGTAAGAATGAGCTGCAAGGCCCGGCCTTTTCCCACGAGCCGCGGCAGCCGTTGCGTTCCTCCAGCGCCGGGCAGCACGCCCAGTTTCGCTTCGGGCTGTCCGAATTTCGCCGTCTCCGACGCGATTCGAATGGTGCAGGCCATGGCCGTTTCGCAGCCACCACCGAGCGCGAACCCGTTGATGGTCAGAATCACGCCGCGCACTCCGCCATCTTTGCGTGCTTCCTCGAAGGCAGCTCGCAGGTCTTCCCACGTTTTCCCGTTCAGCGCATTGAGAACCTTAGGCCGATTGAGCGTCACGTAAGCGATCGCGCCCTTTTTCTCATACAAGACATTCTCGAGTGATAAGGCGGCCGTTGGCGTTGATGCTGCTGGTGCGGGTGACGTAACCGTGGCTATTGAACTCATAAACTTTGCTTGTTTGAACTTTGCTGATTGGGTTGGTTGAGTGATGAATTTGGCTTGGGAATCACAGAAAGGCACTGAATCCCGTGACTGCCTTGCCCACGATCAGATTCTGCATTTGGTAAGTGCCTTCGTAGGAGTAAAGAGCTTCAGCATCCGCGAAGAAACGGCCAACATTGTACTCGGCAGCAATGCCGTTGCCACCCAACAACTCGCGTGCCCAGGCCACAGTCTCGCGGCACTTGGCCGTGGTGAATGCCTTGGAAAGCGCGGCGCGAGCATCCGTCAGCTTGCCTTCGGCTTCGAGTTGAGCTGTGCGGACCACCATGCATTGCGAAGCGGTGATGTTCGCCAGCATTTTGGCAAGGAGGTCCTGGACGAGCTGAAACGAGCCGATGGGCTTGCCGAACTGTAAACGCTCCTGGCAATACTTGAGCGCATTCTCGTAGGCGCCCATCGCGCAGCCAGTTGCTTCCCACCCAACGAAATAACGAGTACCTTTTAACACCTTCGCCGTATCGCGAAACGAGCTGTCCACCTGCAGGCGGTTCTCCTCCGGCACCCGGCAATTCTCCATCGTGATCAAGCCGTTCTGAACGACTTTGAGCGAAATCTTGTTCTGAATCTTTTCGACCTTGAAGCCGGGCGTGGTCTTAATCTCGACGATGAACCCTTTGACCTGGTTATCCACGAGATCGCGCGCCCAGATGATCGCAATATCGCACCAGGGCGAGTTGCCGATCCACTTTTTCTGGCCATTGATGATCCAGGTATCTCCCTCCCGCTTCGCGGTCGTGGTTAGTCCACCGGATGCGCCGGAGCCTACGAGCGGCTCGGTCAGACCGAAGCAGCCGATCTTCTCAAAGCGCGCCATTGGCGGAAGCCATTTTTGCTTTTGCTCTTCCGATCCGCCAAGGTAGATCGAACTCATTGCCAGGCCGCTGTGAACGCCAAAGAATGTTGCGATTGAAGCATCGAAGCGCGCCATCTCCATGGCTACCAGGCCGGCGAGTAGCGGGCTTCCGCCCCTGCACCCGTAACCCTTCAGGCCAACGCCGCCGACGCCGAGTTCCTTGATCGCCGGCAACAGCTCAAACGGAAACGCATCCTCGACCCAGTACTTCGTGATGATCGGCGCAACCTTGGTCTCCATGAACGCGCGCACCTGTTTCACAACGGCCAATTCTTCCGCGGGCAAGGTCTCAGCGAGTTCGTAAAAGTCACTGTTTGGCGCCGGCAGCGGCTTGGGTTGCCTGGCATCCTTTTTGATGGACGTCTCGGGCTTCGCGGTGCTGTCCCGCTTAGTCCCACCTTGAGTTGGAATAGGTTCTTGGATGGTTGTAGTGCTCATTGAATGTCCTTTCGTTGCATGTGTTTTATCGGTTTTTGTTGTTTTAGTGCGCGGATCACGAGGCGCTAACTGCTTCTCTTTAATGGTTTAAGTGATTTGCTATTTTTCGGTTAAAACGAATCAGGTTTGGAAAGATTGCGACGCCTTTTCACAATGGATGATCACGAGGGCATTACCATTTCCCTGAGAATCCGATTACGGTCATAGGGCGGGTACCGTAGGCCGCCAATGTCAATGCGCGTGCTATGCGTCAGAACACCGCGCGCGTTCGAGTAAGCGCGGAATCCCCATTCACCATGATATTTGCCCATTCCCGAATTTCCGACGCCACCAAAAGGCAAGTCGTGAATAACCGGCTGGAGAGTGCAGTCGTTGACCACAGCATCCCCCGAGGCTGTTGAGTTCAAGATTTGTTCAGTTACAGATTGATCTTCAGAGAACAAATACAGGCCGAGAGGGCTTGGCCGAGCGTTGACGAAGTCGATAACTTCCCCAACGTTGCCCACTTCCAAGACCGGCAAGATCGGGCCAAAGATCTCTTCCTGCATCGCAGGCGAGTCCGGTGACACGTTCACCAGCACCGTAGGCTCGATGAAACGCTCATTCCGATCATGCTGGCCGCCGTGGAAGATGGTCCCGCTTTCGAGAAGCCGCACCAACCGGTCAAAATGACCATTGCTGACGATCCGACCGTAATCGGGGCTTTTTTGTGGATCGTCACCGTAAAACTCGATCAGCGCTTCTTTCAGATATTTGAGAAACTCCGCAGCGACATCCTCAAATACGAGCACGTAGTCCGGCGCGGTGCAGGTTTGACCGGAATTGAACCAACGCCCAAAGGCGATGCGACGAGCCGCAACTCGGAGATTAGCTGAAGAGTGTACGATGGTCGGATTCTTTCCGCCGAGTTCGAGCACGACCGGTGTCAGGTTCTTCGCTGCCGCAGTCATGACGATCTTGGCGATTTTCGTACCGCCGGTAAAAAAGATGTGGTCCCACGGTTGTTCGAGCAGTGCGGTGGTCTCGGGAACCGCGCCGAGGACGACAGAAAACGCCTTGCGATCAAGGTATTGCGGAACGAACCGCGCGATAGCTTCAGCCGTTGCGGCGGATACCTCCGAAGGCTTGATGACAGCGGCGTTACAAGCAGAAATCGCTGCGACCAATGGCGACAACGTCAGCATCAAGGGATAATTCCATGTCCCGATGATCAGTCCGACTCCGAGAGGGTCGAATTGTACTTGTGCCCGCGATGGAGCTAATTGGAGCGGTGTGCCTATCCGAACCGGCTTCATCCAGCGCCGAAAGTGAGCAATTACGTGGTCGATCTCGTTAGTCATGTATTTCACATCGATCAAGTCGGCTTCGATACGATTTCTGCGAAGATCGCTCCACAATGCGGCGTAGAAATCCTCAGCATGATCTTCCATCATTGACCGCAGCGCGATCAGCTGGCTTTCTCGCCACTCCACCCCACGAGTTGCGCCGGATTGAAAGTAGGCGCGGTGAGCGGCGGCCAGTTGGCCGAAATCAAGGGCGCTGGTGCTCTGAATTGTTTGTTTCTGCGATTGTGATTTTGGAATTGCGTCTGTCATAGATTTCTCCTGGTGCGTGAGTTTTTGTTAAGGCGTTTCTCCGTATAATTCCTTCAGGCGGGTGTGGGCAAAGGCGAGATTCTTCGGCATATCCATTCGTTCGCTGATGACCTCGATATAGGCGCCCGACTTACTCGCGCGCGCTGCTTTCATCGCCGCATCGAGTTCGCCCAGCGTCTCGACGCGCGCGGTTACCCAGTCACCGCATCCCAAAGCCTGCGGCAAATCTGCATAACGCCATTTTGCCAAATCGTTGTAGGCCCAATCTGGGTTTGGCTCTAGTGCCCGCTCCACCATATAACCGCCGTTGTTGAGAACGAATATGATTGGATTGGCACCATAGCGGCCCATATTTCCGATCTCATTGGCGGTCAATTGATGAGAGCCTTCGCCAGTGATGAGGATCGTTCTCCGGTTGGGATCAGCGAGCGCTATTCCGAAGGCAGCTCCCGTGGCCCAACCAATCGATCCCCATAACATTTGTATATGCACCTGCACATCATCGGCGAGCATCATTGGCGGAAGTCCGAGGCTCGAGCTCCCGCTTTCCAGAACAACGCTATCGCCCGGCCGGATAAACGCCGCATAGCGCGAGTAGAGCGCATCCATCGTGATTTTATCCGCCGAGCTTCCGTTTACTCCTGGAGCATGTTCCGGTGTTCTCCGGTACGGAGGTGCAGGCGAACCAAGTTTTGCGAGCGCTGCGAGCATGTCAGCGAGCAGCACGTTCCCGAACACCCTTTCTCCGATACGGACATCATTCAGCCCAATCGAAACGCACCGCGCGGAATCAAGTCGCCCGGAGAAGCCCGCGGTGGTTTCGTCGTTGAGGCTGACCCCACCGAGATCAAGCACCAAGTCGGCGTCCTCGACGATGTGCCGCGTCTTCTCCTCGGACACCGCTCCTGCGTACAACCCGGCAAATTGCGGATGGCTTTCGTCAATGATGCACTTTTCCATCGACGTGGTGGCAAACGGGCAGCCGAGCGCCTCTATTAGCCGGCGAGCCTCTTTGTGCAAACGCAGACGCGACAGGGTGAACGCCGGCAAGGCAACGACAGATCTCGAGTTTTTTAGCCGCTCAGCTACAGCGGCGACGGCTCTGTCGAGGGACGCCTCGTTCGACTTGACCGTCACAGGCCTCACCTCAGTCGGGGTGACCAGCGCGAGAGCGTAGTCCGATGGAACGACAATGTAGGCAGGTTGATTATTGCGACGCGCCTCCGCGATCACACGTTCCATTTCTATCATACAGTTATCGGGATTAATCACAGCGTGACAGCAGGCCGCTTGAGCGGAAATGTTGATGAAGTTCCCAAACACTCCGTCTCCAAACGTGTGATGCATGCATTTGCGCAAGCGCTGGTTCTGATAGGACGGCATGCCTACGACATGAAATACCAGGGAGCGCTCGGCTTTCGCGCCCATTACTCCGTTGATCGCCGACAACTCGCCTACTGCATAGGTTGTGGACAGCATTGCGGCGCCGCTGACGCGCGCATAGCCATCGGCAGCATAGGCCGCATTCAATTCATTGGAGCAGCCGACCCATCTGATGTTTGGGTTGCGAACGACCGCGTCACAGACCGGGAACGCGTAGTCCCCCGGCACGCCGAAACAGTCGGAGATACCCTCAGCAGCAAGTCGCTGGACGATATAGTCAATCACGGTCGTCGTTTTCACAGTCGTGACCTCGCTCAGTTCAGTCATAATTTCCATTTTGATTCACTGTTTGTCTTTTATTGACACACGACTCTAATCCTAGGCGGAAAGCACTTCTATTTTGCCTGCGACAGAATTCCGTATGCTGCGACGGAGCGACTGCTAGCTACTACTTTCGAGGTAGTCTGCCTGCCGGTAGTTTTGCCTTTCAGGAGGTTTGGTTTGTGGCAGCCGAATAGCCGCCGAAGAAGTTTCCACGATTATTTTACTACGGAAACGTGAGCTGGCGCTCGATGCAGAATACGGCCAGGCTCTTTCAAGAAGGCGGCGCAGCCGCGTGTGGGCGTCCAGAGGCAGGCATAATACGAACGCTCAAAAGCTCACGGAAGGTCCCTTCAGGATAGCTTTCGTTACGGATTATCCATTACCCTAATGTTCCGCGACGTCCATTTTCAAATTCTCCGATGCGTATTCCCGTCGGATCAAACGGATATCGTTTTTCACCCAGCTTTACGTAATCCCTGCAGGGATTTCACCCATCCGACCAAGTTGATAATCTTCAAAAGCCTGTTGGATTTCGGCATAAGTGTTCATCACAAACGGGCCGCGGCCGACTACCGGCTCGGCAATGGGCTCTCCGTCCATCACCAGAAGCCTGGCGGCCGTGCGAGCCGTTATGTTAATGCCGCTTCCGGTCCTCGCGAAAATGGCGAGGTCGCATTCGGCGGCATCAGCCTGGCCATTCACTGCAACTTCACCACTCAAGACGAGAAAGGCACTTGTATGCCCGTCGGGTAGAGGAAGCTCCGTCGATTTTCCGCCGCGGAGATTCACTTCCCACAAATTGATTGGGGTGAATGTCCTCGCCGGGCCCTTGCGTCCACTATATTCGCCCGCGACGACCCGCACCGTTCCTGCCTCGTTGGGGAGTGAAACTACTGGAATTTCTGCTTTCAGCAAGTTTTGATAATGTGGCTTTGTGTTCTTGTCCTGCGCCCGAAGGTTCACCCAAAGCTGCACCATTTGAAATACGCCGCCCTTGCGGGTGAACTCCTCCGATTGAAATTCCTCGTGGACGATGCCGCTGCCAGCCGTCATCCACTGAACGTCACCTGGTCCAATCTTTCCGCCTCCCCCGCTGGAATCGCGATGTTCGACCTCGCCGTGAAAGGCGATGGTCACCGTCTCGAATCCCTTGTGAGGATGGGCGCCTACACCACGCCGTTCGTTGGTTGGTGGAAAGTCGTACGGCGCGACGTAATCGAGCAGCAGGAATGGGCTCAGATCTTTGCCAAGACCGTTGTAATCAAAGACGGACCGGACGGGAAAACCATCGCCGACCCAGTGAATGCGCGAACTGTGATAGGTGCGAAGTAATTGCTTCATAATTCTCCCTTGGTAGCGACATTGGCGAGCGCGAGATTTCCGCGCGTGTCCGACGTCGTCAAATTTGATTTTCGCGCCAAATCGAGGCGGCGGGCTAACCATGCGTCAATGGACCATTTGCCCCCACCGGCCAGAATCACCACCAGCCCAAGCCCGAAAGTGAGGAGGTGATATTCGAATCCTTCACCCTTTTGGTTGCCGTACCAATTCATGAAAAATCCATTTGGGGCGTGGACGAGGATTGTGGCTACGAGCATGTTCACGGCGATGCCGAATGCGGAAATCCGGCTGAGCAGCCCGGTAATGAGCCCGATGGACCCGGCGAATTCTGCCGTGATGCCAAGAAAGGCAAAGAGCACCGGAATGTGCATTTGCGCTGTGAAGAAGTGCATCGTGCCGCTGAATCCGTAGCCGCCGAACCACCCGAGCACCTTTTGTGCACCGTGCGGAAACATGACGAGCCCCAGGGCCAGCCGCGCGACTAACGATGCAGCGCTGTCGTTTGTTTTGAAAAGTGTTTGCAGTGCTTTCACAATCTTGAAGTGTTGAGTGAATTGTTGTCGTCTTCTTTGAATCTTCGCTATTGCGGATCGGTTCAGTTCAAATGTGGGCGAAAACCTGTTCTTTCGGAAAACGGACCTTGGGCGCGTTTGCATTCTTGTCGGTTGCGGCGCGATAACCGACCGTGGCGATGACGGCGCTGGCGTAACCCTGCGCATTCAAACCGAGAATCTCGTCGTATTGTGCGCGGTCAAAACCTTCCATTGGGCACGCATCAATGCCCAGCAAAGCAGCGCTGGTAAGGAGATTACCGAGGGCGATATAGGCCTGGTTGCGAGCCCATGCGTCCCTGGACTTCTCATCCATGCTTTGCACGATGCCGCCCACCAACATGCCGCGAAAAGGAGCAAGGGATTCCACCGAAACTCCGCGCGTGCCGGCGGTCCGATTGATAAACGCGTCCACATCAGCCTCGTTGAAATTCTTCTTCGCAGCAAATACGACCAGGTGTGATGCAGCGGTGATTTGAGGCTGCCCGTAGGAGGCGGGCAACAGCTTGGCCCGCATGGCTGGGTCGGTCACCACAATGAACTTCCATGGCTGCAACCCACCGCTGGACGGCGTAAGGAGCAGGGCGTCCTCGAGTGTCGCCCAATCCTGGGCGTTGATTTTGTGGTTGGGATCGAATTGCTTGGTGGCGTAACGCCAGTTCAGCCGATCCAGCAATTGTTCAGAACTAATAGTATGATTGTTGTTCATATGCCGCACACTACGGCGGCTAATCGCGGGCAGATAATGCCGATTGGAGATTGCGGTGATGCGCTTTTCGCATCACCTTTGCAACCGTGATTGAAAAACTCCGACTGTTCCTGGTGGTCCTTGAGGAAGGCAGCCTCCGCCGTGCCGCCGAGCGCCTGCACATTTCCCAGTCTGCGATTACCCGCCAGATACAACTGCTCGAACACGACCTCGCCGGGCGGGTGTTGGAACGGACTTCGGCTGGTGTGCGACCAACCAGTGGCGGCCACGCTCTCGCCGCGAAGGCCAGGGATTTGGTGGGGGATTACGATTCCACCATGGCTGAAGTCAGACGGCTGGTTCGCGGCGATGGCGAACGCTTGCGCATCGGTTACGTGGCCTCAGCAGTGCAGGAATTTCTTGGCCCCGCTCTAGGAGCGCTGCGTCGCGCGTATCCGAAGGTTAAAGTCAAAATGCTCGACCAAACGCCTGGCGAGATAATTATCGCCTTGAGGCAAGGCGAAATTGATCTGGCGCTGACCCATCACGGTGCGGACCTGCTCTCGCGCGACTTTTACATCCACAAGCTTGCGAGTGTCCCAAGTGTGGTCGCGCTCCCACTCGACCACCAGCTGGCCTCGTTAAAGCAGATTCACATTTCAGAATTGAAGGGTGATGCTTTCGTCGGGGCGCCGGACGCGATCGTGCCGGGATACAATCAAAAAATCGTTCAATTCTGCCGACGGTTTGGCAAGTTCCGCCCACGTTTCATTGCGATTGATCGGCCGGCGAGTTTAGCCGAGGGGCTCGCGATCGCTGCGAACGAAGGCGCGATTTCGATTCATCCGATTTTTATTTCACACCTGGGCATCCCAAACGTCGCCATGGTGCCCGTCGCGGATAAGGAAGCCACCTGGGATTTATTCGTCGTTTGGCAACGAGGCAAGATCTCCGGCCCGCTGCGCGCTTTGCTTGAAGCTCTTCAGCTCAAACCCATCGCCAAAAGTGTTAACCAAGACGCATGAAATCTCCTGTTTGAAGAATGCTGGCGAATTTTCGTAATGACGAAAGGCAATTCCGATTCCGACACGCCAGCAGCAGCCAAAACCAAAATCCGACTGGATTGATTATCAACGACTTACGAAATCATTTTCAGCGCAATTCGGCCTTTAAGAAATGTCCCTCTGGCGAAAAATCAAAGTGGATTTTTCCTAATCAAATCTCGTTATCTATTGTAGACAGGCCTTTTGGGTCATGCATGAGCAATGTTGCAAGCCGTGGTACGTGAAGCAGGCCAGAGCGTTGAACGGACATCATCGGTTCTCAGGTTGAATTCAACCGGGAGATGGCAGAAGACTCTATTGGTAAATGAACGGTGCTCCTGATGCGGATATCGCCGTCTTCACGGAAGCTCTTCGCCTTCCGCCGGAAGAGCGGGGTCGTTATTTGGACGAGGCTTGCAAATCGGGCGTCGAGTTCCGCCGCCGAGTGGAAGCCTTGCTGCTAGCTTACGAACAGGCGGGCGATTTCCTTGGGAGATCGGCAGCGGAGAGGCCACCAAAAGCTGCTCAGGTGCACGCGACTGCAGAGAAACCGGGTGACCGCATTGGCCATTACAAGTTGCTCCAACAGATTGGTGAGGGTGGATACGGAGTGGTTTTCATGGCTGAACAGGAGGCACCGGTCCGCAGGCGGGTCGCACTGAAAATTATCAAGCCGGGAATGGACACGAAGAGCGTGATCGCGCGGTTTGAAGCGGAACGGCAGGCACTGGCGTTGATGGACCACCCCAATATCGCAAAGGTGTTTGATGCGGGGGCGACAGAATTGGGGCGGCCATATTTCGTCATGGAGCTTGTCCGTGGAGTCAAGATCACAGAATACTGCGATCAGCATTCCCTCACGACAGATGATCGGCTTAAGCTCTTTGTGCAAGTCTGCCAGGCAGTCCAACACGCGCATCAACGGGGCATCATTCATCGCGACATCAAACCCTCCAACATTCTCGTAACACATTCACTGGAGGGCGGGGCTACGCCCATGGTGATCGATTTTGGGGTTGCCAAAGCCACTACGGACCAGCGGTTGACCGACAAAACGATTTTCACATCCTTCGAGATGCTGGTTGGCACACCTGCCTACATGAGCCCGGAACAGGCGGAGCTCAGCAGTGTTGACGTGGACACACGCACGGATATTTATAGCCTGGGAGTGCTGCTCTACGAATTGCTGACTGGTTATACACCTTTTGAAACAGGGGAGTTACTAAAAGCCGGACTTGACGAAATCCGCAGAGTGATTCGTGAGGAAGAACCGCTCCGACCTTCCACGCGCTTAACCAACATGCCCGGAGCGAATTTGACAACCATCGCGCATCACCGCAGGTCTGAACCTCCAAAGTTAATTCGCGCAATTTCGGGGGACCTGGACTGGATTGTGATGAAGGCGGTGGAAAAGAACCGAACGCGCCGTTACGAAACCGCCAATGGCTTAGCCCTGGACGTTCAGCGGTTTCTCGCACACGAGGCCGTTTCTGCGCGCCCCCCCAGCAAGCTTTACAAATTCCAGAGGACAGTGCAGCGCAACAGGCTTCTGTTCATCGGTCTTGGCGTAATTGCAACCCTCCTAATCGTGAGCTTGATCGTTGTTTCGGCATCTCTTGCCCAGGAGCGACAATCGCGGCGCGAGGCCAAGCGGGTCAAACAGTTTCTGGAACAAATGCTGCAAGGTGTCGGACCTAACGTTGCCCTGGGCAGGGATACGGCCATCTTGCGCGAAATTCTGGACCAGACCGCCTCAAAGGTTGGCAAGGAGTTGACCAATCAACCGGCGGTGGAAGCTGAACTGCGAAGCGTCATCGGCACGCTTTATTACAAAACCGGCCAGTACCAGCAGGCTGGAGAAATGCAGCGCGCAGCCCTAGCGATTCGCCGAAAACGATTCGGAGCAGAAAGTCCAGAGGCGGCGGCATCGCTTAACGAGTTGGGCTTAACGCTTCTTGTGGACGGAAAGCTGTCCGAGGCGGCACAAGTAACCCGTGAAGCACTCGACATCCGGCGACGACGCTTTGGCAACGAAAATCCTGACGTTGCCACTTCGCAAAATAATTTGGCTCACGTGTATACGCAAACGGGGAAGCTCACCGAGGCGGAAGCGCTGGCTCGAGAAGCGCTGGCGACCAGGCAAAGATTATTCGGAAACCCAAGCGCGGAGGTGTCAGATTCGCTTGGCAATTTAGTTGTTATTCTGGGTGATAAACGCCAGTGGTCGGAAGCCGAAGCCTTGGCGCGTGAGGTTTTGGAGATGCGGATCAAATTGCTTGGCCCTGAACATCCCTGGGTGGCTTCAGCACTCAACGATCTTGCCTGGGCGGCAGCGGCCAATGGGAAGCAGCAGGAGGCGGAGACTTTGGAACGGAAATCCCTCGCGATGCGGCAAAAGCTTCTTTCGCAGGAACACCCGGACGTGGCCAATTCTCTCTACCTTGTCGGCGATCGCATGCGGCAGCAAGGGAACCTGAAGGAAGCGTATTCTGTGCTGAGCGCTGCGCTTTCGATACAACGTAAGGTTTTGGGCGAGGACCATCCAGCTACCCTTTATACTCTGAGAAGTTTAGGATTGATGTACTCAGCCGAGTATAAGTGGTCAGAGGCGGAAACCGTGTTTCGCCAAGTAGTGGCCGCATGGCGCAAGCGGGCGGACAGTGACGACCCGGAAACGATATATGCGCTTCGCGATCTAGGCCAGGCACTTGAAGGTCAAGGCAAATGGTCAGAGGCGGAAGCCTTGCATCGAGAAGAATTGGCTGCCTGGCGCAAACGCTCCGGAAATACCGATTCGGAAACGCTGTACACATTGCAGCAGTTGGGTATAACGCTTGATGCCCAACGAAAGTGGTCGGAAGCCGAAAGTGTGCACCGCGAACAGGTGGCCTCCTGGGGGAAACGCGCGGGAAATGACAACCCGCAGACGCTATACGCGTTGCGCGAGTTGGGAATCACTCTTGAATATGCAGGGAAATGGGCCGAGGCGGAATCCGTGCACCGCGAGGCCTTGGCATCATGGCGCAAACAGGCGGGAAATGACGACCCGCAAACCCTGTACACGCTGGACAGGCTGGGTTGGACGCTCGAAGGCGAAGGCAAGTGGTCAGAAGCGGAAAGTGTTTACCGCGAAGCGTTGGTATCCCGACGCAAACGGACGGCTGTCGACGACCCGCAAGTCCTGTCGGAATGCGAGCAGTTGTGCAGGGCTCTGCGCGAACAGCGAAAGTATCATGAGATTGAACGATTCCTGGCAGAGGTTCTGACCCCCGAATATCTAAAGCTGACAGCCTGCTGCCCGTTGGTGGCGCGCCGCCTGGACGTCATGGGCCGCCAAGGCAAATGGAGCGAAGCGGCAGATGCAACCGCAACTCTAATGCAGCATCAACCCGCAGAATATTTTTGGGCTTACAACATGGCAGCGCTATCCGCGAAGGCTCATGACCGGCCTGCTTACGAGAAACTCTGCAAAAGCATTCCGGCCGCCTTCATCGCGACAACAAATCCTTACATTGCCTGGCGGGTCGCGCTTAGTTGTCTCCTCATGCCGAATTCCAGTGCGGACCGCCTTCTGGTACACCAATTGGCAACTAAAGCGGTGACTTTGCCCAGCGGTAACAGTGGAATTGGTTATTTTGAGGCTTGCAAAGCGCTCTCGGAATATCGGGAAGGTGCGTTTGGGCAGGCAGTTGAGTGGGCGGAGCGAGGGCGGACGAACTCCGAACCCTTCGCGAGGGCCGAGGCGTGTGCCGTTCTGGCCATGGCGCAATTGCAGCTTGGACTGAAGGACGCGGCGAGGGACGCACTAACCGAGGGGAACAGACTGGCTCCGGAAGTGTCTTCCACTCGGACTCCTGATTTAGGCGATGGGTGGTTAGATTGGCTGATTGCTCGGATTCTGCTGGTTGAGGCCACCGACTTGATTGGAACTCGGTAAAATGAACGGGGCCCCTGATCCGGATATTGCCGTCTTCACGGAAGCTTTGCGCCTTCCGCCCGAAGAACGCGATCGCTATTTGAGCGAGACTTGCAAGGGAGATGCCGAGTTCCGACGCCGAGTCGAAGCCTTGCTGCTAGCTTACGAACAAGCGGGCGATTTCCTTGGCAGACCCGCTGCGGACAGGTCACCAAAAGCTGCTCAGGTGCTTCCGGTCGCCGAAAAACCGGGTGACCGCATTGGCCATTACAAATTGCTCCAACAGATAGGTGAGGGAGGATGCGGCGTGGTTTACATGGCGGAACAGGAGGAGCCTGTCCGAAGGCGGGTCGCGCTGAAAATCATCAAGCCAGGCATGGACACAAAGAGCGTGATCGCCCGGTTTGAAGCCGAGCGCCAGGCACTGGCGTTGATGAACCACCCCAACATCGCCAAGGTTTTCGATGCAGGGGCGACCGAAGCCGGTCGCCCCTACTTCGTCATGGAACTCGTCCGCGGGATCAAGATCACGGAATACTGCAACCAAAATTTACTCACGACCGTGGACCGGCTCGGGCTTTTTGTGCAGGTTTGTCAGGCGGTTCAACACGCGCATCAGAGGGGCATCATCCATCGGGACATCAAACCTTCCAATATACTCGTAACACAGTCGCTGGAAGGAGTGGCGATGCCCGTGGTGATCGATTTTGGCGTGGCCAAGGCCACGACGAACCAGCGTTTGACCGACAAAACGGTTTTCACAGCCTTCGAGATGCTCATTGGCACACCCGCTTATATGAGCCCGGAGCAGGCGACGCTCAGTAGCGTTGACGTCGACACGCGCACAGACATTTACAGCTTGGGGGTACTGCTGTACGAATTGTTGACCAGCTCGACACCTTTTGAAACGGAGGAGTTGCTAAAGGCCGGCCTCGATGAGATCCGCAGGGTGATTCGTGAACAAGAGCCGCTGCGCCCTTCTACGCGTCTGAGCAAAATGCCTGGGGCAGACTTAACGACGGTAGCACAACAACGCCAGTCCGAGCCACCTAGACTAATTCACACGATACAGGGGGACCTGGACTGGATCGTAATGAAGGCATTGGAAAAGGACCGCACTCGTCGTTACGAAACGGCCAACGGTTTGGCATTGGACGTCAAACGCTTTCTGGAAAACGAACCCGTTTTGGCCCGCCCTCCCAGCAGGCTTTATAAGTTCCAAAAAACGGTGCAGCGCAATCAGCTGCTCTTTCTTGGAATCAGCCTCATCGCAGTCCTCCTGGTTACCAGTTTAATTGTCCTTTCGGCCCTTCTCGGGAAGGAACGGCAGGCTCGGCAACAAAGTCAGCAGGAGACGCGGGTCTTGGAAGAAATGTTTAATGGCGTGGGACCCTCCAAAGCCCACGGCCGGAATACCGAGATGTTGCGGGATATTTTGGATCGGACAGCCGAGCTCGCTGGATCAGAACTGCGCAATCAACCGGCAGTCCAAGCTCAGTTGTGCAGTTTGATCGCAAAGGCTTACCTGGATCTCAGCTCTTACGATCAGGCTGCAAGAATGGATCGCATCGCGTTGGTAGACGAACAGGAGTTGTATGGTCCGAAGAGCGCCGAGGCCGCTGCCTCGCTTTATCATCTGGGGATACCGTCTCCGCACTTACGTTCGTAACGCCATCCGGCGCCGAAATCGACACGTCGAGGCCCGATGCGGAAAAAGAGTTCGCGCTGGCAGAGCCGCAGCTTGCGAAAGGCTTGCTCGAGCTGCGAAGAGAGCTTCTGGCAGATCAGGTGCTGACGGATCGTTTGCGTCGCAAATACGCGATCCGGAACACGCACGGATTGCGGCTCTGTGCGCTTCTCGACGGCGAAACGCCGCTCGAGATTTTTCGACGCCTCCTCGTTGGCTCCGAAGGCACGCTCGCGTTCATCGCTGAAGTGGTCATAGAGACGATTCCAGCACCACGCGTGACGAGCGTGGCATGGATTCCAGTCGCCTCGGTCGACGAGGCGATCGCCCTTGTTCCTGGTCTAGTCAACCTCGGTGCCTCAACCGCAGAGCTGATGATCGCGCCCGCGCTCACCGTGGCGGGTCAGGCGTTTGCGGGAACGCCCTCCTACTGGAAAACCCTCGATCCCAAAGCCGCTGAGAACAGCGCCGCTGCGGAAGCCGTGGCGCTGAGGTTGGCAAAGCACTGGAAGATAATCGAACCTCTGGCACGCATGAGCCTGCGGGGAGCGAATGTATTTTCCCGCGTGTTTGGAGTGAAGTCGCTTACTGCTCTTACCTCTGTCGCGCGCAGTATTGTTAGCCCGGATCTCATGCCCGCAGTGCCAGGTCCTATGCCGCGTGCGGCCTCCGGACTGCCTAAGACGGAGAGGAAAGGCGCCAGGGCAGTCTATTTCTCCGCGTGCATCAATCGCATGTTCGGTCGCGATCCCGACCGACCTGCCGATCCCTCACTTGCGGAAACCCTGATCGCTTTATCCAGACGTGCCGGCAAGCCGCTGTGGATTCCGCCGGATGTCGCTGGCCTGTGCTGCTCGACACCGTGGAGATCAAAAGGCTATCACCAGGGCCACAAGTACATGGCGCAAGCCGTCGCGGATGCGCTGTGGCGCTGGAGCGATGGAGGATCTCTTCCCATCGTCGTCGATGCCGCCTCGTGCACCCTTGGTCTTAAAGAGGACGTCGTGACGCAGATTGAAGGAGAACGCGAGGAACGGTACAAGAGCCTCAAGATCATCGACTCGATAGCGTGGTGTCGTGATCTTCTGCCGAACCTGGCCATCTCGCGCAAATTACAGCGTGTCGCAATTCATCCAACGTGCTCAACGACCCAACTCGGGCTGGCTGGCGCGCTCACACAGATTGCGGCCTGCCTGGCTGACGAAGTCGAGGTCCCGGTTGGCACAACCTGTTGCGGCACTGCCGGCGACCGAGGGTTATTGCATCCCGAGCTGGTTGTTTCCGCAACGCGGGAGGTTCGATCGGCGCTCGATGCTCGGCCCTGTGACGCCTACCTCTCGGCGAACCGAACCTGTGAGATGGGCCTTCGGCACGCGACCGGGCGGCCATATGAGTCGTTTATTTTCCTGCTTGAACAACTGAGTCGCCCGGAGACTGGCTGAAAGGATTACTCTTATGCGCATCGTTCATTTCGAAACCAGTGGAACCTTTGGTATTGCAGCAGATGAAGGCTCCGGCTGGCATGGCCTTACACAAAGGGATAGCGGATTTCCAGGCACACTGCCTGAGTTGATCGCGCAAGGCACAGATTTGTTACGAATCGGCAGAAGCCTCGGGCAGTTTCCGGCAATTAACCTAAATGCTGTCCGGGTGTTGCCGCCCGTACCCGTACCCCCTAAGATTTTGTGCGTCGGTCTAAATTACGATGATCACTTGGAGGAAAGCGGGCTCAAGAAGCCGGCCTATCCGGAAATCTTTGCTCGCTTCCCGACGAGTCTGGTCGCTCATCAAGAGCCGATTCGTCGGCCGCGCGAGTCAACTGCGCTTGATTATGAAGCCGAGCTGGCCGTGGTGATCGGCAAGCCGGGACGTCGCATATCCCGCGAGGAGGCGCTCGATCACGTGGCGGGCTATTCCCTGTTTAATGATGCAACTGTACGTGATTTTCAGCTCAGCACACCTCAATGGACCATGGGCAAGAATTTCGATGACACTGGATCGTTTGGCCCGTGGTTGGTGACACCGGATTCCGTACCGCCGGGAGCTCGTGGGTTGCGCATCCAGGGCCGTTTAAATGGCCGAGTCTTGCAGGATGCCCGTACAGACCGGCTCATCTTCGGGGTTGCAGAGCTGATTGAAGCGATCGGCATTGCGATGACCTTGGAGCGAGGCGATGTCATCATTACTGGCACGCCGGGTGGTGTCGGAGCGGCGCGGAAGCCACCCGTATTCATGCAGCCCGGTGATATCTTCGAAGTGGAAATCGAAGGACTCGGTGTCCTGGCCAACCCCGTGCAGGATGACTGAGATCACGGACACCGAAATAAGGCACTCCAATACGATTACGAATATGGGATATTCTGATTACAAGTGCTTCCGGTTCCGGTTTGATTCTGGAGTCGCATTCGTCATCATCGATCACCCGCCGCTAAATCTTCTCGATGAAGTTCTGTCGCCGGAATTCGACAAACTTGGCAGGGAACTCGAAGCCGATGAGAGTGTCCGGGTTGTGGTCTTGCAGAGTGCGCTTCCTGATTTCTTTATCGCCCATTCTGGTTTGGGCCGGGTTGGAGCCGCTTCTAAAACAGTGTCCCATACCCGTAGCTTTCGTCTTACGCAGACGATCGGCGAGAGGTTCAGGAACATGCCAAAGATAACCATTGCCAAAATCGAGGGCCGGGCCAGGGGCGGAGGGAGCGAGATCGCGCTGGCCGTGGACATGTGTTTTGCTGCCGTTGGCAAAGCGATCTTCTGTCAACCAGAGGTGGCGATAGGGCTTGTCCCAGGGGGCGGCTCAACGCAGAGGTTGCCGCGGCTCATCGGGCGAGGACGCGCCTTGGAGGTGCTGGTGGGTTGCGATGATCTGTCGGCGGAGTTGGCAGAACGTTACGGCTATATCAATCGGGCGTTGCCAGCGGACGAGCTGACGCCTTTTGTCGAGAAACTCGCTCACCGCATCGCCTCTTTTCCTGCGCATGCCATCGCTCACGTCAAGGCGGCCGTGGACGGGGGAGCATTTGATTCTCTGGCAGAGGGACTTCTGGTAGAGGCCCATGAGTCCGATTTGAGTGTCGCGAGCGAGGTAACGCAAGCGCGCTTGAGGGAAGTATTGAAGGCCGGCGCCGAAACGTATGAAGGCGAGCTGGCGATGGATTTTTTGTCGAGATTCTCAGCGAAAGCCGAAGATCCTCCTCGTTGATTAAATTCGGGCGATCGTTCTTCGGTAGAGCAATTGGCAACCAAAGCCGTGCCTTTGGGCAGTGGCGACGTCACAATGGTTATTTCCAGGCTTGCAATGGCGCACTCAGCATATCGTGGGGCCGTTTTGCCGAGGCCTCTGAGTGGGCCGCGAAGGCGCTACTGAAATCAGAACCTTTCGCTCAAACCGAGGGGTGTGGGATTTTTCTCGCGCCTGGCTGTTCAAGCAAATCCGAGGGAAATAAATCCAACCTTCTTGCTGAAGGATTGGAGTTTTTCCACCGGATTCTCGTTTACCTGTATGTAGACGTTCATCCCTATATGGAATCCAGGCCACGACAAATACGAGCCCAGGCTGGTCGACTCAGTCTGACAAATCCGCGCCGCGGCGAGAATTCAAACGGCTTTTTCCCGCTTCCAGTTTCTGGCCGCGAGAGCTCTCGGGCCGGCTTGCGCTGGATCCTAAGCAGGCTGCCTTGCCCGGAAGTCATCGAGGAACGCAATCGAATGGCCCGCGAAATTCACGATACTCTCGCTCAGCAGTTCGCAGGTATTTTCCTGCATCTCGAAGCGGCGAACAACTTGCTCAACGCGCAGCAACAGCACCTCTCCGAATATGTCACCCGCGCAAAGGAGCTCGCGAAATGTGGGTTAGAAGACGCGCGTCGCATGCTGCTGGGCTTACGACCAAAGTCGCTCGACGGCTCCCAGTTGTGCGACGCACTCAAACAGCTCGCCGAGAATTTTTGCGGAGATTGCGGAATTGACTGTTCGTTTTGCTTGCGTGGACGAACGTGCAAACTTCCCGAAACCGCCGAGGATGAGTTGTATCGTGTGGCGCAAGAAGCCTTGTGCAACGTGCGGAAGCACTCGCGCGCACGCGCGGTCTCCATTCTGCTTAGGTACCGGCCCGGCGGTGTCCTGTTGGCGATTAAGGATAACGGACATGGGTTTGTGGTTAAAAAGCCTCAAGCTGGTGCACAGGGATTTGGGTTGCCCGCGATGTCTGAACGTGCCCTTCGCCTCGGAGGGAAACTGGAGATCAATAGTCGTGCCGGAGCCGGCACTGAATTAAAAATGACGGTACCGGTGCCTAGAAGAATTTCAACCGAAACGAATAATCAGCGCATCAGTGAAACCGAAATCAATGCCTGTCCCCCATCAGGCGAGAATCCGGATTTTGATCGCGCATGATCATCATGAATGCCGTAACAATTCCGCCGCCGCTCTTCGCGTCGTTGTCTGATTCCGTCTTCAACCCCCTTAAATATGAAAACTCAACGTACAACCCCTCTCCTGTTCTCCAGGTCACTTCTGTCGAGTGGCCTGTTGCTGATGATCGCTACCGCTGCCCGCGCGGATTACAACAGCACCGTGCTGGCTGACGGCCCGTTGGCGTATTATGCGTTGAACCCCGGGGCCGATGGGACCAGTGTCGCGCCTGACCTGACAGGAAATGGCAACGACGGAGTTGCTGCCGGGGTTACCGCGGCTGCAGGGCCGTCGCAGTTTCTGACGAATGCGTCGTATTTCAATGGTTCGACGGCGATTGACTTGAGCCAGGGGAGCAATCCGGGCTTGTTGGATTTCAGCGGGCCAATTACAATTGAGGCCTGGACGCAACCGTCTAACTCCTCGCTGTTCGGAGATATCGTGGCCAAAGGCTGTGACTCATCCACGTACCAGGAAATCGTGGTGCGGGTAAACGGGCCTTACGGGGCCAATTATTATGGAAGTTCCGGTAGCGTCGGGGTCAACGGTGGAACTCAAAGCACGAACTGGAGTTACATCGTACTGACCAGTGACAGCGCGAACTGCACCCTGTATCAGAATGGAGTATTGGTAAGTCACAACGCGGACACTGCGGGGTCAATTGTTTTTGGGGATGATTGGGTGATTGGCAACGGGAGCAGCGCTGGAAACACTCGGTTTTTCAATGGGAATATCAGCGAAGTGGCTATTTACAGCCACGGGCTGACCTCGGCACAGGTATTGGAACATTTTATCAAGGGATGTTGAATGTATCCGCCACCAACTCGCCGCCGATCATTCTCACGCAGCCAGAGCCGCAGGCGACATACGTTGGTGGCTCCGCAACGTTCAGAGTCTGCGTTGTCAGTATCCGCATCCCCGACGCGGTGGGCTAGATCGACGCGCGGCGGGTGCCGATCCCTGCCCAACCTCAAACGTCGCCTGCCGAAATCCTCGGCGGCGCACGGCTGCTGGCTACCCGGGCCAGGCGTATCTCGGGCTGGGGCTTGTTCGCACCGCTGATTGCGGTTTTCCCCGCAAATATTTTTGCCGCCATGCATGGCATCATGCGGCTGTGCTTTAGAGCGGATAGTGCAGCTAGTCCTTATCGCTCTTGAGCCCTTGAGTGCGGCCGGTTTATTTGGGAGGGGCGAGTGCTCGTCTTTTGGCCCACGGACCGCTGAGAACTTATGCAAGTGGCAGGACTGTTCGGGGCGGCTTTTTAGACCATTTTTAGACCACGACATAGCTTTTGCACACGGGGTGCACCGCGCCGCGGGTGTTGACTTCCTTAGGAAAACGCTATAATAGCCCTGTAAATACAGTGCTCGCGCACCGTCTTCTTTGCCTTCTAAGCAGAGGGTCCCGCGTTCGAGTCGCGGCGGGCGCGCCATCTTTGGCCCAAAAGCATCCCAAGATTTTTACCCTCTCAAAAAGGTGTTGTGCAGGCCCGCACAACTCAACAGTGGCCGGGGAACACACAGCAAAGCCCGCAAGCGTCTCGCCGCCGCACAGAAACGCGGCAAGGGAATCTATGGCAGCGTTCGGTTGCAGACGGTCGAGGGTGCCCAAGGCATAGACACGGCCGTGCGCGAGCATCCTTATCAAGCCATCGGCATAGCGCTCGGTGTGTGGACGCTTCTCGGCCATCCGGTCGCGCGGCGCTGGCGCGGAGCGACGCCTGCAATGGCCTTCACCCGTTCGGGTGATGGATTGCGCCCACGCTCAAGAGGCAGTCTTGAGGCGACGAAAGAATTGAATAATCTGCCTATGCAGTTCCCTCTTGTTCGACAACGACTGGCGCATCGAAAGTGCCCGTTTTGCTGGGGAATTGAAGGACGGCAAGAGTGAACTGCATAGGCAGATTGAATAATTCAACAAACGATCGATGACTTCTGGAGGATCCCAAGCCATGGCTCGAGTGGACCACCCTGGATGCCGCTACAGCCAAAGGCCGAGATCAAGGAAAGTATGACTGAATTTTTTAATGTTGCGGCCAGAGTCTTTGGGCTCTGCGGTGCCGTCTGCTGCGCCAGCGCCGGGGCCGCTGGGGCACCGGCCGATTCCGAAGGGCTGAGTGCCACCAAAGTAGTTCCCAGGTTTTCCACGGCCGGATTTTTCCCGGCGCCGGGGAGCCCGCGCACGGTGGTCAACTTCAATCCGGGATGGCGTTTCTTCAAAGCGGATGCCGTGGGTGCGGAAAAGCCCGATTTTGATGATTCGGCCTGGGAGGCGGCCAACCTGCCGCACAGCCTGGAAATCCTAGGCGAGAACGCCAGCGGAGGCCGCAACTATCAGGGGCCGGCATGGTATCGCTGGCCCCCGGGCAAAAACTTTTTGTCTATTTTGAGGCGGTGATGGGCAAAGCGGCCGTGTGGGTCAACGGCCAGAAAGTCGCGGAACATTTCGGCGGCTATTTGCCATTCGCCGCGGAAGTCAGCGGGCTGTTGCGGGCCAATGGCGTGGACAACCTGATTGCGGTGCGCGCCGACAACTCGGACGATCCCACCTATCCTCCCGGAAAACCGCAGGGGGATTTGGATTTCACCTATCTTGGCGGCATCTACCGAAACGCGTACCTCATCCGGACCGAGGGCGTACACGTGACGCTACCGGAGTTGAGCCCAACGACTGCCGGAGGGGGAGTGCTGGTGGGCACCAAGGATCTTGAGGGCGAGGACGCTTCTCTGGAAGTCCGCACCGAGGTTGCTAACGAGACTGGCGCAGCGCGGCGGCTCATGCTCCGGACGATTTTGGAGACCTCTGACGGTCGCGAGGTCGTGGGCACGCAAGAGGCGTTGGACGTCCCCGCTGGTGGGAGCCGGCAGGTGAGCCAGGTGTTGGAAGCGAAGAAGGTTCATTTTTGGCATCCGGACGATCCCTATTTGCACTTCATTCGCACTGAAGTCAGTGAGCGCGGCAAGGTGCTCGACTGTCTCCGGACTCGTTTCGGCATCCGGTTGTTTGAAATGCGCGGCAGAGAGGGGTTTTACGTGAGCAGACAACTGTTTCGGGCTAAGCTCAGCGGGGTCAATCGCCACCAGGACTATACGTATGTTGGCAACGCGCTGCCAAACTCAGGTCAATGGCGTGACGCCAAGCTTCTGCGGGAGGGTGGGTGCAATTTCATTCGCGCCGCGCACTATCCGCCCGCCCCGGCCTTCATGGACGCCTGCGACGAACTGGGGCTGTTGGTCACGACGGCCAACCCCGGCTGGCAGTTTTTCAATGCTAAGGACCCCGTGTTTGAGCAGCGCCTTTATGGAGACACGCGCAATCTCGTGCGGCGGGACCGCAACCGCCCGTCGTTCTTACTTTGGGAGACGGTGATCAACGAGACACCCGAGCAGCAGGCGCGGGTGCTCACGCGTATGAAGGAAACGGCCCATCGGGAGTACCCCTTCCCAGGAATGTTCACGGCTGGAGATGTCGCGGAAGCCCAGAAGGGGGGCCTGGATTTCTACTATGCCGGCAATGAAGTCGGCCCGGGGGCCGACTGCTCGCACGACCAGACGAAGAACTCACTCAGGCGTGAATACGGCGACGGAGAGCAGGTGGATAATTTTTATTCGCACAACGCTCCGGTCCGGGTCAGGCGCGACTGGGGCGAGCGGGCTCTGTTGGAGCAGGCGCTGATCCGCGCCCGCGATCTGAACGAAATTGTTTATGGCACCCGTCCGTGGTATGAGGGCGAGCCGCCGACGCCGGCGGGCCATCTTGGCGCGGCCCTTTGGTGCGGGATTGATCATCAGCGGGGGTATCATCCCGATCCTTTCTGGGGCGGCTTGCTGGACGGTTTGCGCGTGCCCCGCTACTCCTATTACCTGTTCAAGAGCCAGTATGGGCCCGATTACAAAGTTCCCGGCGTCCAGACCGGGCCCATGCTGTATGTCGCCCACGAATTGACCCAGATTTCCGGCAGCGATGTGGTCGTCTTCAGCAACTGCGAGGAAGTTCAACTCCACTCGGCCCCCAAAAGCCCGAGGCTGCTTACGCGCATTTGCCCCACCCGCCCTTCATCTTTACCAATGCCTTTGACTTCCGGGCCATCAATGGGGACCACACGAATGGAGAATGGCGCTATAAGACGCGGGAGCTGGAGCTGGTGGCGGAAGGGCTCATTGGAGGCAAAGTGTCGGTCCGCGTGGTCAAGAAGTATCCCGAACGCACCACTGGGCTCCAGGTGAAGGTGGACGACTGCGGCGTTGGCCTGTCCGCCGATGGTTCCGACTTTGTGCCGGTCCGCGCCATTGTGGTTGACAATGAAGGTGTGCCCAAGGTCCTGTCGGCGGAAGAGGTTTATTTCCAGGTCGAAGGGCCGGCAGAAATCATCGGCGGGAGCGCCAACCAGGCCAACCCGATGAGAACTGAGTTTGGCACCGCCAGTGTGTTGGTTCGGGCCAAGACCACGCCGGGTAACATTCGGGTTAGGGCCTCTTCTAAAGGCCTCGTCTCGGGTGAAGCGTCGCTGGTTTCCAGAGCGCCGGTGCTGCCGCTCAGTTTCGACGCCGCCTATGCTGCGGCCTCCAAAGCGCCAGGGAGCGGCGGCCTGACGGTCATGCACGAGACCCGGAGCGATCCCTTTTCCGATTTGGACGAATTGAAGGCGGAAGTGCTGCGATTGCAGCACGAAGTCACCAGCAAACAGCAGGAGTTAATGGAAATGAGAATGAGAAACAAGCTGCAGAATTGAACGAGGCGGTCTGCAGTGCAATCTCGCTCCGATCTGGAAATGAATTGATCCCCCGCGCGTTGGCTTGTATTGATCATTTGCGCGCCGCCTCGGACTTGCCGGTGAAGGTGACCGACCGCCAGGGATTGCTCAACCCGGTACCAACATAGACGAACATGCAATTAAGCGAAATCCAACAGCTTGCCGGAAGCGGTATCACCCTGACCATACCACCCGAAAGTGCTGTCTTGGCCCATGTGCGCTAACCATGATGAAGCTGCGGTTTAAACACAAATTGCTCGCTGGGCGCGGCAACATCCTACAATCGCTCCTCCTCTCGGGCTCCCTGTCGATGATGGCTGAGGCGGGCGCATCAAGCCACCCGGCTGTAATCAGGGAATACGAACGTGTCTTCACCACCTATCCGTATTCCGATCCGGATCCGGTGCCGACGATGTCCAAGTTCTACCCGTACTTCCGTTACGACGGTTTTACGGAAACGCCCGTAGCGAAAAAATGGAAGGTGGTCGAGCTATCGAATGATTACCTCCAGCTCCTGATCCTGCCGGAAATTGGCGGAAAGGTCTGGGCGGCAATCGACAAGACTAGCGGCCAGTCTTTCGTCTATTTCAACCACGTCGTCAAGTTCCGGGATATTTCCATGCGTGGTCCCTGGACCAGCGGTGGCATGGAGGCCAACTACGGCATCATGGGCCATACGCCTAATTGCTTCGCGCCGGTGGATTATCTGGCGCGGGCCAATCGCGACGGCAGCGCCAGTTGCATCGTCGGCGTGCTGGACCTGCTTACGCGCTCGACTTGGCGGCTGGAGATCAACCTCCCGGCCGACCAAGCTTGTTTCACGACTCGTTCCCTGTGGCACAATTTCTCGGAAAGCGACCAGCCCTATTACACCTGGATGAACGTGGGCATCAAGGCCTCTGGCAACCTGGAACTCATCGCTCCTGGGACGCGGTATATTGGCCACGACGGCCGGGCCTCGGCTTGGCCGGTTGACCTGACAAACGGGCACAACCTTGCGTGGTACGCACAAAACAACTTTGGCTCGTATAAATCGTACCATGTTCTGGGCCGTCTGGCCGAATTCTTCGGCGGTTACTGGCATGATGAGGATTTTGGGATGGCCCACTATGCCGCTTACGGAGACAAGCCGGGCCGCAAGATCTGGATTTGGGGGCTCGCGCGGGAAGGAATGATCTGGGAGAAGCTTCTGACCGATTCCGATGGCCAATATGTCGAAGTGCAGTCCGGCAGGCTGTTCAACCAGGCGATGGAGGCCAGCTCCATGACTCCCTTCAAAGAGCGGGAGTTCCCGCCTCACTCGACCGACGCCTGGACCGAATACTGGCTTCCGGTCAAGGGAACGAAGGGGTTTGTCAGTGCCAGTCCGTGGGGGGCCTTAAATGTGGTTCAGGAGGAAGGAAGACTTCTCATTCGTCTCTCCCCTGCCCAGCCGTTGCGAGACAAACTGGAGGTGTTCGACGGTAACGACCTTCTATACTCGCGGCAGGTCCGATTGCACCCCATGCAACCGCTGGAGTTGGCGGTTCGCCTTTCGGCGCCGCTCCGTGATCTCCGGATCCGCGTTGGCGGCGACAAGCTGGAATATACCCCCGGGCAGGACGATGCCTTGAGCCGACCCGTGGAGTCGCCCGCCGATTTCGATTGGGATTCCGCCTATGGCCTCTATCTCCAGGGCAAAGAAAGCGCGCGGCAGCGGACCTATGCTGAGGCGGCGGAGGCGTTTCAGGCCTGCCTGGAGCGGGAGCCAAACTTTGTGCCGGCGCTGGTTGAGATGGCCTCACTGGCCAACCGGCGCGCCGACCGCGGCGCGGCGCGCGATTTCGCTCTGCAAGCTCTGCGGGTGGATACTTACGATCCGGGCGCCAATTACGAGTTGGGCTTGGCCAGCGCGGCCCTGCGGAGCAGCGACACTCCCCTGCCGCCCGGTTGGGAGCTCTGCGTGCTCCAGGGTGTCACCGCGCCGGTGACGGCTGCGAACGTCACCGACCTCGACCAGTGGCAGGCCGCCGAGGGCGGATCGACCAACAACACGGCGGCGTACAACCCGTTCAACACGCGCCGGATGACAGACGCCAGCGGGGCGCCCATCCCCGGGGTGGTCTCGTCGAACGGGTTCCCCGCCTTCGCCTCCTGGGCAGCGGGGTGCGAGGCGACCGTGGCCACGTTGTTCCAACCGAACATGTGGTCCATCACCTCGGCACTGCGCGCCGGGACCATCGCGCCCGCCGGGGCGTTCCTCGCGGTCGTCGACCAGAGTGCCTGGTGCGCACCCTCGGCGGACGGTGTGCCGTGCTACGCGAACGCCGTGCTCGGTGTCGCCGGCAATCTCCCCGACATTGTGGCCCATTCGGCGGCGCTCGACGTCTACGGGAACGTGAAGTCGGATCTGCTCGCCTACCAACTGGCCGTCGCTGCCGTCATCGCCGACCAGGGCGTCATGGCGGCTCGGAGCG
>Ga0209517_10000966_pt1 | contig 46367 bp, 27 predicted proteins | sample PeaSoiMetSII2010_FD_187695 | JGI IMG/M metagenome (GOLD analysis project Ga0209517, IMG submission 187695) | Peat soil microbial communities from Weissenstadt, Germany - SII-2010 (SPAdes) (version 2) | ecosystem: Environmental > Terrestrial > Soil > Wetlands > Peat | place: Germany...
AAGCCGTATCTCATCACCGAGTTCGGCCCGCCGGGTCAGTGGGAATACTGGAGCCGGACGGCGTTCAGGGCGCTCAACGAGATGTCGAGCACGGAAAAGGCGACGTGGTACAGCAATGCGTATCAGAAGACGGTGCTGGGGCGTCCCGGCGAGTGCCTGGGGTCGTATGCCTTCATCTGGGGCAACAAGGTGGAAGCGACGGCCACGTGGTACGGCATGTTCCTGCCGGATGGCAGCAAGCTCGCCGCGGCGGATACGATGCAGGAACTTTGGACGGGCAAGGCGCCCCGGTATCTCTGCCCGGTGATCAACAAGTTGGCCATCAACGGCGCCAACGAGGTCAGCGCGGGCGACACCGTGTTGGCCAGCGCCGACGCCAGAGACCCCCAGGGTGACAAGCTGAAGTACGAGTGGGTGATGTATCGCGAGCTGGGTTCGTATAACATTCAGGAACCCGGGGCAGGTACGGGGAAGGCATTTACCGAGGCCATCGAACAAAACGGCGAACCGCAGGTGTCCGTGAAAATGCCGGACATGAACGGCATTTATCGTATCTACTGCTACGTGCGGAACGAGCATGGCGCCGCGGCGGTGGGGAACCTGCCGGTGCTGGTCAAGGGCGGCCAGGAGCCGCCGTTCAAGGCGCCGGTGGCAACATTGCCGTATTTCATTTACGGGGAGGGACAGGGAAACACCTACTCTGCGTCGGGGTACACGGATAATTCCAACGCCGTGGCGATGGATGCGAGCTGCACTGACAACCCGCACTCCGGCAAGACGTGCCTCAAGGCCATGTACAAAAAGTCCACTGGCAAGGGCGGCTTGATCTGGCAAAGCCCCGCCAACGACTGGGGCGACAAGCCCGGCGGGTTTGACTTTACCGGGGCCAGGAAACTCACGTTCTGGGCGCGCGGCGCGAAGGGCGGCGAGAACGCCACCTTCGGTTTTGGCTATCTCACGAAGGACACGGCCAGGGACAAGAAATATCCCGACTCCGACAATGGCGCGCTGGACGTCACCCTGACGGTGGACTGGCAGCAATACACCATCTACGTGACCGGCAAGGACCTTAAGCTGATCAAGTCAGGCTTCTTCTGGGGCGTGGAAGCCAATGGAGCGCCGGTGACGCTGTACCTTTCGGACATCAAGTGGGAGTGAACGGGGATGGGTCGTTCGTCAGTTGACAGGTGTCGGCCGTCGGAGCGTGAGGACTGGTCTGACCGCGCAGCGCTCGGCGCACAGTCTGGCAAAAAGTAATTTCTTACAATTCATGACCTGCGCGCGGGGAGAGACTAGCCGTTTCTCTTGCCGCGCCGCTTTTCCAGTTCGACGCGGATTTCCCGCGCCCTGGCCTCCGTGAGGCCATAGGTCAGGACCGCCCAGATGGCGATCGCGGACGCGATCAGCGGAATGCCGCAGTCGCATGCGCGCATGAGATAAAGGGTTCTCGCCGGTTGCGCGGTCTTCAGCGCCACATCGAAGCCGGTGGCGTGCAGGAGGTAGCCGGCAATAAGCGAGGCGGCGGCCATGCCCAGCTTCACATTCCACCAGTAAATCGCCCCGTACATTCCCTCGCGGCGCTCGCCGGTCTTGAGTTCGTCCAGGTCGCAGACGTCGGCCACCATGGCCCCGACGACGGTGAAGATCGAGCCGATCCCGAACGAAATGAGCGGGGCGGAGAGAAGCAACAGGTACGGATGCGCGGGATTATACGTGAACCACTTTGCCACGAACCCGAAAAGGGACAGGGAGGTCATGATGCAGAACGTCCGCCGCTTTCCGATCTTCGCGGACACCCATGTGGACAGCCAGATGATGGCGAACGACGCCAGCGAACTGGTTATGCCAAACCACAGGTTCAGTTGCGATGCCTGGGCCGCGTCCCCGCCGAACAGATAATACGTCATGTTGTAGAATGTGAACGCCGAGCCAAGCTGATAGCCGTTGAAGACCAGGAACGTGGCCAGGCACAACTTGAGGAACGGGCCGGATTTCCAGGTGGTGATGAAGCACTTGAAGAACTTCTGGATGCTTTTCAGGACGCCCTCGCTATCCGGGGGCGGCAAACTCATCCGCTCCCGGGTGAAGAGGGCGGGCATGACGCCGAAGAAGGCGATGCACAGACCGATGATGATGGCCAGGGTGCGCGCGCCCTGGACGGCGCCGTATTGACCGGCGAAGAATTTGGGGTTGTAGATAAACCAGTAGAAGGCGGGACACAGCAGCCATGCAACCTGGCCCATGATATTGCTGTATCCCATCAGCCGGGTCCTCTCGTGATAGTCCGGCGTCAGTTCATATCCATAGCCCACCAGCGGGATCGAAAAGATCGCATAGGCGGTGAAGAAGATGACCGAGGCGGCCAGAAAAATCCAAAAGTAGAACATCTCGCTGTGCCCGGGATACAACTGCCACATCAGGGCAAATACGATGCCGGACAGAATGGCGCCCCAGAAGATCAACGGGCGACGGCGGCCCCACCGGGTCCGCGTGTTGTCGGAGACGTGGCCGATGACGGGATCAATGAAGGCGTCGAAAAGGCGGGGAATAGACTGTGTGTAGCCCACGAGGCGCGGGTCCATTCCCAGACCGAGATTCAGGATGATCGGCAGGGCGCCGACGGCGGCCGCCTGCAGATTGTTGGCCAACATGCCCAGGCCGTACGCGAACTTCTGCAGGAAAGGCAGGCGATCCTCGGCTGCCGTTTCATAATGTTCCGTTTCTCTCATCTGGGCGTTTCTCTCCTGAAATCCAAGGGGCAACCTGCCGGGTGAAAAACTGGGTGGAGGCTAATGCTATTGAAGGAGGACCGCAAGTTCGTTCGGACAACCCATTCGGACCATGGTATGCGCAAACTTGACGGCGCTCGATGCCAACCCATAACCTTCCTGCCATGAGCTTGCGCGAAAATCCGCCCTCCACACCCAACTTGATTCCGCAAGCACAAGCCGGTGCCGGTCTGACGGTCATGGAGAAGCTGGGTTACGGCCTTGGTGACACCGCGTCGCATTTCGTCTGGGACATGGTCGGCTTCTGGCTGCTGATTTTTTACACCGACGTTTTCAAGATTCCTCCGGCGACCGCCGGCACCATCATGCTGATCGGCCGTTTCTGGGACATGGGCATTGACCCGGCCATCGGCGTCATCTCGGACCGGACTCGGACGCGCTGGGGCAAATTCCGTCCTTACCTTCTTTTCGGTGCGGTTCCTTACGCGATTCTGGCGGTTCTGACATTTACCACGCCCAATTTTGGTGAGACGGGCAAAATTATTTACGCCTGCGCCACCTACGCCCTCTTGATGACCGCCTACGCGGCGGTTAATATACCCTACTCTTCCCTGGCGGCAGTGATGACCTCGGACACTTATGAGCGCGCGGGTGTCAACCAGTATCGTTTTATCTGCGCCTTTACCGGCCAGCTGGTGGTCACCGGGTTGGCACTGACGCTCGCCAAGTATTTTGGAGGCGGCAATGAGGCGATGGGCTATCAACACACCTTGATCCTGTTTGGCTGCCTGAGCGTCGTGTTCTTTTTCATCACCTTCATGACGACCAAAGAACGAGTGAAACCGTCAAAATCTCTGGAGGGTTCTGTCCGAGAGGACCTTGGGAATCTGTTCAAGAACCCGCCGTGGATCATCCTGGCATGCGTCGGCATCGTCTCGTTCGTCATGTTCGCCATGCAGAACGCCGCGATTGTCTACTATTTCAAGTATTACATTGGCAAAGAAAATAACGTTCAGTTGTTCAACGTGATCGGCACGATTGCCTTGATTGTTGCCCTGCCGTTGACAAAGCCGTTGGCCAGGAGATTTGGCAATCGAAATGTCTTCATTGCCAGCTCCCTGATTTCAGGCGCCTTCTTTATTTCGCTCTACCTGCCCGGAGAGAAAAGCCTGGTCACCATCTATGTGTTGAATATCTGCGCCAAAATGGCCTATGCCCCTGCGGTTCCTTTGCTGTGGACCATGATCGCCGATGCGGCCGATTATTCCGAATGGAAAAGGGGCAGACGGGCGACGGGTCTGTGTTTTTCCGCGGCAACCTTTGCGCAAAAAGCAGGATGGGGCATCGGCGCCGGCATCGCCGGCTGGCTCCTGGCAGCCTTTAACTACGTCCCTAATGCCATCCAAACCCAAACGGCCCTGACCGGCATCAAGTTGCTGATTTCCGTGATTCCCGGGATATTGTATATGTCCTGCGCCGTGTTCATGATTTTCTACAATATCGATTCAAAGACCAGCGACTTGATGAAAAAGGACCTCGATGCCCGGAGAGCAAGAGAACCATCCACGGTTTGATCCTTCAGGAAATAATGGCTCGCCGCCCGCGCATTTTGAGATAAACTCCGGTCTCTGATCGGCAAACTCACCAGATTCATAATGACATGAAACCCGAACTGCACCTCGGTAAGAATCCGTTTCAGATCTGCTCCGATCCCGTCCGCGGCGAGCAAGTCATGTTGGAGGGCGAGGAATTTTACCGGATTGCCAATTACGACCGGATGCGGCCTTTTTTCATGACGGTGGTCAGCGATGCCGATCACTGGATGTTCGTTTCCAGCAACGGCGCACTCTCCGCCGGCCGCCGCACCGCCGACCTCGCGCTGTTCCCGTACTACACCGACGACAAAATCCGCGACATGGTGGAAGTCACCGGCAGCAAGACGATTCTGGTCGTTCACCACCGGAGCCGAAGTCGGCTTTGGGAACCGTTTTCAGAACGCGGCCAGGGTATTTATCGAACGCGGCGGAACCTCTATAAGAATTTCCAGGGCAACAAATTGATCTTTGAAGAAATCAATGAAGACCTCTCGCTGACCTTTCGTTACGGCTGGTTCAACAGCAACGGGTTTGGCTTCATTCGCCGGGCGTGGCTGGCCAATTCCGGGCCGGGTGGCGCGCGCATCCGAATGCTGGACGGCCTGCAAAACCTGATGCCTTGCGGAACCGGCAGTCAATTCAATCTTGAATACAGCACCCTGCTCGACGCTTACAAGCGGAGCGAGTTGATTTCCGAAACCGGCCTCGGTTTGTTCCGCCTCAGTGCCATCCCCGTGGATCGTCCCGAACCAGCCGAGGCCCTCCGCGTCAACATCGTCTGGTCGCTGGGACTCAAGCGCCAGCTCACCCTGCTCTCCTCCCTTCAGCTCGAAAACTTCCGCCAAGGCTCGCCGCTTCGGGAAGAAACCGACGTGCGCGGCGAACGCGGGGCTTATTTCATCCAGGCAACGATGAATCTTCGGCCCGGCCAGACTGCGGATTGGTTGCTCGCGGCGGATGTCGGACAAGGTCCGTCGGAGGTGGCGGCCCTTGACCGGTTGCTGCGCACGCCCGCACGCTTGGAAAAGCTGGTCCGGGCGGACATTGACCGGGGTACCCAGGAGCTGGAACGCATCGTGGGTGCCGCGGATGGGCTGCAGAAAACAGCGCGCCCGTTGAGCAACGCCCGCCATTACAGCAACACATTGTTCAACGTGATGCGCGGCGGGATTTTTAACGACGGTTACAAACTCGATCCGGATGATTTGCGGTCATTCGTCAGCCATGCGGACAAAAAAGTTGCTGTCCGGCACGCCCCGTTTTTTCGCCGGCTGCCAAAGCCGACGCTCTACGGTGAAATGGTGACCGCTGCCGCTGCCACGGGCGATCTGCAGCTTGAACGGCTTGGTCGCGAATACCTGCCCCTGACCTTCAGCCGCCGGCATGGCGATCCCACCCGGCCGTGGAACCGGTTTTCCATTGCCACCCGGAACGCCGACGGCACACGCATCCTCAATTATGAAGGGAACTGGCGCGATATTTTCCAGAACTGGGAGGCACTGGCGGTTTCCTTCCCGGGCTTTGTTTCCGGCATGATCTGTCGTTTCCTTAATGCTTCGACCGCCGACGGCTACAATCCCTATCGCATCACGCGCGATGGAATTGATTGGGAAGTCGTGAATCCGCACGATCCCTGGTCCTATATCGGTTACTGGGGCGACCACCAGATTATTTATCTGCTGAAACTCCTGGAGATTCTGGACCGGCACGATCCAACCACTTTGCAGGGTTTCCTCACGCGCGACCTCTTTGCCTACGCCAATGTCCCGTACCGCATCAAACCCTACGACGCGCTTTTGGCGGACCCGAAGGACACGGTCGTTTTCGATCCACAGATTGGAGCGCTCGTCCAGCAACGGGTCCGCGCCGTGGGCACGGATGGCAAGCTGGTGTGGGACAAGCGCGGACAGGTGCGCCTGGTCAACTTGACTGAGAAGCTGCTGGTTCCGGTATTGGCCAAGCTTTCGAATTTCATCCCCGAAGCTGGCATCTGGTTGAACACGCAGCGGCCGGAATGGAACGACGCCAATAATGCCCTCGTCGGCAACGGCGCCTCCATGGTCACGCTGTATTACCTGCGCCGACACCTGACGTTCTGTCGCGAACTCATCCGCACACAAGTGGATGTCAAATTCAGTCTCTCCATCGAAGTTGCCGCATTCTTCGGCTCGTTGAACCGGATTCTCGATCGCCATCGTCCGCTGCTGGCCGGAACATTTACCGACCATCAGCGCCATCGCATGCTCGATGATTTGGGCCGCGCCGGGAGCCATTATCGCCAGCACATTTACCAACATGGATTGTCTGGTCGAAAAAACTTCATTACGGGCCAACAATTGATCCAGTTCTTCGATTCGGCGCTGGAGTGGATCAACCATTCGATTCAGTCCAACCAGCGGCCCGACGGACTTTTCCATGCTTACAATCTCGTGCGGCTTGAGAACCGGACTCGCCTTCCCATCCGCCGCCTTTACGAAATGCTGGAGGGCCAGGTCGCCGTGCTCAGTTCCGGCCAGCTCTCGGCCGAGGCATCGTTGGAAGTACTCACCGCGCTCAAGCGCAGTTCGATGTATCGCTCCGATCAACACAGTTACCTGCTTTATCCCGACCGGCGGCTCCCGGCCTTTGTCGAAAAAAACAACATTCCGGCGAAGGAGATCCGTCGCTCCGTGCTCCTTCGGAAATTGCTGGCTGACGGCAACCGGCGACTCATCGAACGCGACATTGCCGGACAAGTTCACTTCAACGGCGCCATCACCAACGCCCGCGACCTCCTCCGCGTCCTGGAGCGGCTCGCCGCCGGCGGCTATGCCAGACTGGTGAAGCACGACACGGCAACCGTGCTTGACCTGTTCGAGCGGCTCTTTGACCACCAGTCCTTCACCGGGCGGTCCGGCACCTTCTTCGGCTACGAAGGATTGGGCTGCATTTATTGGCACATGGTTTCCAAACTTCGCCTGGCCGCGCAGGAAACTTATTTCCGCGCGTTTGAAACGGGCGCGCCGCCGCGGCTCTTGAAACGGCTCGCCGAATGCTATTACGACATCTGCGCCGGGATTGGTGACTACAAAACTCCGGAAGTTTACGGGGCTTTTCCGATGGACCCCTATTCGCACACCCCGGCGCAAGGTGGCGCCCGCCAGCCGGGACTGACTGGTCAGGTGAAGGAAGACATTTTATGCCGGTTTGGTGAACTGGGCGTGAGGGTTCGCGAAGGCTGCATCCATTTCGAACCGCGGTTGCTGCGCCCGGACGAATTCCTTTCGTCTCCGGGCACGTTTGCATACTTCGACGCGGCCGGACATTTGCAAAAACTTCGGCTCAAGCCCGGTGCCCTCGCTTTCACTTTTGGTCAGGTGCCGGTGGTGTATCAGCTTGCGCCAAAACCGTCCCTGACGATTGTTTTCGCCGACGGCAGAAAGCAGCGGCAGGATGCCCTTTCGCTGGATCGGGAAAACAGCCGCGCCATTTTTGAACGCACGGCCATCATCCGATTAATCGCCGCGGGGGTTCCTCTGCCAATTTGAACGATCAAAGTCGTTTGATGGCAGCGTTTGCTGACAGGTAAATTAAAAAGGCGCCGTCGCTACTGAGGACCGGATCAAGCCGGCGAACCGGTTCTCAAATCCGGTAGTCGCTCGTGAAGGAATTGATTGCACGTTACCTGCGAGACGGCGTGGTTGGCCGCGGGGCAAATCAATTTCAGAAAGTGCATTGCGCGTAGAGCATGATTTGTTCCCCATACCGGCTTCCGACACCTCCATGGCTTGATTCGAAATTGCCCCTGCCGGCGCTCGCCGTCAGGTTGATACTCTCGTTGTCACAAACATAGGCGAGCGTTGCGCCCACACCGGGGATGGACCACTTGTCCACCTGCCAGTTGGGATAATTCACAGCCACCGCGGTAATCAACGCCTTTCGGTTGTCACTATAGTCCAGATACAGGGGATCTCGCAGGGTGATGGACGGGTACCTGGGCGTCACATCAATTTCGGCCTTATCACTGAAAGTGACGAATCCCCGGGGGTTGTCACTCCATAGATTTCGTAAACCGAAGTGGATGTCGTCTTTTTTGGCATAGGCTGTCCCGGGATTCCCCGCGATAGCCGGGGAAAACGGAGAGACAATTCTCTTGTCAAAAGAGTTGTCCAGTAACGTTTCCCGAACAATTTCCACGATGCCGCCGGGATGATAATTTTGCTTCAAGTAATCTCCGAGAGAACTCCTCGCGGTCTCTCTGAAGACATAGGTGATGTGGTGGTCAGTCAACTCGACGGGGCTGCTCAGGGATAATGCGTCGCGATTCATGGATCGCATAAAATCCGCGGTGAGCACCCTGGCCGACGCCAGAGTCGATTCGGCCCGTTCGGTTCCCACTTTATCAAGAATAAAGGAAAGACTCTTCACATCCTTCCGCTCAAAGTCCAGCTTTAGCTCCCGGTTTGTCCCCTCCTCCGCCGGGCGGGTCCACGTCAATACGGCATGTACTGAATTGGTGTTGCTATGCCACTCCGCCGCTGGCCTGATGGGAAGGTCAGGATCACCCGTGAATTCAAGCCGTGGCGCATTTGGTTGAGCCTGGGATTGCAGGGTGAAGGCTTCCAGGAATGCGCTTAAAGTTAAAATCCCCACAGAACACGCGATCCACCGGACGCGGTTTGGGCTGCCCGGAATGTCAATATCAACCTCCGGTATCCCACCCAACGGGAGCCGCCGGTTTAAGCGGCCATACGAATCACCCCGGCTGGTTTGGTCGAATGTTGCTTTCATGAGTTGAGGCGTGAAGGTGAGGCGAACTACAGCAGGAGGTGGTGCGACTTGGGTGCGTCTTGAGAAAAATCCGGGATGAAACTCCGGGGTGTTAAGAACAGTTTAGTGGCACAGATTTAAAAACTTCGTTCAACTTTGACTTTGATCGGAATCGCAGCGCGGGTGATCCGGTTGCGTTTCGGGTTCCGTTTCACTGCTGACATCCTGTTGACCAGGGAATGAATGGGAGCGTTGTAAAAATACATTACGACGCAACCCCACTTCAAAGTAAGCCACGCCGCCAGCCGCCAGAATCAGGGCTGAGACGAGAACTATCCACATCATTGCGTCCATCGAACCCGGTAAGAGCTAATCCCTTGCCAACCTGCTTTTGTGGGGTGTTCGAGGCGAATTGCACCGGCAGGTGTTTGGCTGTCCCAATATCGTACCATCCGGCATTTGTATTGGAGACAGGTTAAGGTTACCGTCGGCGAGTCCCCCGAGCCCGGCAAACGACTGGCGCAACAGGATTTCACGCTGGACGTGAACAGTGCCGCGAAGAAATTGCAGGCAATACCCGGGCAATCCTTGCGACATACGGCTGATTTACGAGTTGATTCGTAAGGGTGTATCAAGATCAGCGACCGCAAGACTGGATCTGCCAGCAATGATTTTTTATTCGGCAAGGTGATAAAGGCCCTGATTACCCCGGGCCCAATCCTCACTATTTTTGAGGTTATTACTGGCGCAATCTGAAAAAGTGCGGGAGGCCGTCGGCGGTGATTGGGTTCGTGTATGGATTGAACGCGCTGAGCATGTCGACATAAGGTCCCGCTACGTTGGTAGCGGTCTGCAAAGTAAAAGCGTTCGGCCATTCAGCACTACCGGCGAAATCCAGACGCCGTCGCACCGAGCGACTTGATGTAATCCAGTTTTTGCTCGATGCCTTTGAAATCGCCGCCGTGAACCGACGTGCCTCTGTGGCCGCCCGGATCATAATTGCCGTCGGCATTGTCGTTTAACGGGTCGCCGTCGTAAAAACGGTCGGTGATGATCTGGTAAATACTTTGCCGCTGCCAGAGAGCGTTGCCGGCGGATTGCGCGGAGGCGGGAGGCAAGAGTGCCAGCAACGCAACTGCGGCATAGAACTCACAGGTGACCAGTAACCAGCCACACCCCATCCACCGTGCCGGGATTTTCTTGTCACTCGTCACTCGTCACAGGTCACTTGTCTGTTTCCAGCACCACCGTCAGTCGTCGGGCGGGATCGCCGACGGACTTCTCAACGGGCGTGTTCGCGTCGGGTTTTACTTCGACCGTGAAGTAGTGGCTGGCGGGGTCGTATCGGACGGCGGCGTCCAGGCCGGAAATCACAGTGACCTTTGGCTCCGCGGCGGCATAGCCGTGAAGAACGACCGACTTCTCATTCTGCGCATACACGACCCCAACGGTCAACTTGCCGGATTCATCGTGAAGCGACACAATCCGTTGCTTGCCGGTGCCCACAAATTTATTCTTGTCGCCGAGGAAGGCGATGCCGCTTTGGCCGACGGGCGCGACAACGTAAAACACACTGGCATCCCGGCCCAGCGGCGCGGTGAAGTCAGAGCCTTCATTCAGCAATTTGCCGGCGCCGGAGAAATAATCATAAACATAAACCGGGCCGCTCAAGCCAAGTTCAGCGGGACTGAAATGAACCCGGCCGGCCGGCGTCTTGGGCCGGTTGAAGGCAAAAACATACTCAGTTTTGATCCCGCCGCCGTCAGTGTACGTACTGCCCATCAGTGGCGCCGGTTTTTTCTCCGCGTCGGCGATGTAACTGGAGTCGAGCGGCACGATGGGCGCATCGGGTTTGACAATCACTCCGTCGGCGCGGGCGGCATGGAGAAGATTGGCCTTATTTGCCGCGCCGATGGCGTCGCCGATGCCGACGGGTCCGGCGGAAAGCGTGGAAAGCAAAACGTTGTCGGTCTCTCCGCTCATATAAACATCCGCCCACGGCCAGATACCCATCGAGGCGGCCAGACGCGAGGTATAAAGGAAATCGTTCCAATGGTTCGTGTTGAACCGGTCGCCACTGGTGCGGATGGTCGTCAAATTTGCGTAGCGGCTGCCTTGCAGAAAATAGCACGGATAAGGCATGCAATACTGGATCGTGATGCCTTGTTCCCCGCAGGCGCGCGCCATGTTGTCGAGAAAGGCTTCGCCGGTTTCCACGTTGCTGCTGAAGGCCGGCGAATAGGTGTAGATGCGGTCCAGCCAGTCCTGCTCGTAGGTAACAATGCCGGAAGACTTCAAGTAATCGGCGATGTGCGCCCACCATTCCGGATCCACGGCCGCTATGCCGGAAATTTTGTATCGTTGATGGTAAGGGCTTGCTGGATCAATCCAGCGATTGTGCGTAACCAGCGGCAGACCGATGGATTTTTGGAAAGCGTCCAGTCCGTTCGGGAAAAGATCGGTGTCGGCCTTGTATTCCAGCAGGCCGCCGTAACAGTTCCACTCACCCGCAGGCAGGTTGTTCGATTTTTTTTCCTTTCCCGGTTGGCCGTCCGGATCGGTGGTGCTCTTGTCATACCACCAGGAGTCCAGTTGCAAGTAACGGATGGGAATCTGGTCCTCGCGGTAACGCTCCACGAGTGATTGGAGCGTGCCGGCGTAGCCAAGGTTGGTGTCGTAGTTGTAATAATAAGTTGCGCCGTTGTCGGTCCAGTAACCTAAATATTTCAGCACCGTGTCGGCGTCGTTGGCGGGGCGTTTTGTGTGGTGCCAGTCAAGCAGGGCGCGGCCCCATAAATCCCAGGTCCGGTTGATGCCCTGACCAAACGCGACCAGCGTTTGCTGCGTGAAATCCGCCGGCAGATTCCGCAACGCCGGATTAAAACCACTCGCCACTTCCATCCGTCCGTCACCCTTCATGCTGGCCACCATGAAATGCGACGCCGGAGAAATGACCAAAGCGTTGGCGTGATCATCAAACAGCAGCCATGGTGTGGAGATTTCAGTGGCCGAGAAACGCGGCGGCGCAAATTCATGATGGCCGTAGCTGAAGACATGCAGTTTGCCCGGCAACACTCTAAAATCTGGAAACGCGGGCGGCGGCATTTCGGTCGCCGCGCCGCAGGTTTGCGAAAACAACACCAGCGGCTTTTCCTCATAAACCCGGATTTGGCCGCTCATCGGCGTCTCTCCGTCCTGCCATTCGAAGGCCAATTGCTGATAACTGCCAATTGGATCACGACCTTGATTGGCCGCCACATTTTTGAGGGGCTGGTTTATGTAGCCACCCAACTCCCACGCCGGCTGTTTGGCGGTGAGTTGATAGCTGCCGTTGCTTGCGTCCAGCCGCAGAGACACGCCGCTGGTGGAAGTGATAACTGCCGCTTCACAGCAGCTCAACCCCAGCGTCAAGGCAAACACGGCGGTGAAAGCGTGAGGCACGAATGGGAAATACAGTGAAGTTAAAAAATTTTCCAGAAAAATCGCCCCAGTTTTTTGGGGGCTGGTCAGGTTTCCAATTCCGTTTATTATCCTCCCAAACGATAATCTCGTGATCCGTTGTAAAATCAGTTATATAATCATTATTGTATCCGATGGCCGTTATGGTTGCGGTGCTCATATTGGCCGGCGCCGCTTTCGGCACGACATTAGAGGTCCAGAGATGAAAATAGAATTCAAGCAATGCTTCGTTACCGCCGTTCTGATGTTTGGACTGACCGGCGCCGCCTTCGCGCAGCTTCGACCGGCGTCGGCCCCGCCAGCACCGGGGCAATTCAAGGTCAAATATTACGGGCAGTTCTCCGAATTGCCCGTGGGCTCAGTCCAGCCGCGCGGCTGGATTGAACAATGGCTGGAACGGCAGGCGCAGGGTTTGACCGGCCATCCGGAAAACATGTCCTATCCGTACGACACCTGCATGTATGCCGGCGCCATACCGCCGCCGCCGTACCAAAACAAATGGTGGAACGATTGGTGGCCTTATGAACAATCAGGTTACTTCGTGGACGCCACGACGCGGTTGAGTTGGCTCATCAACAATCCGGGCATACGGCAGAGGCGAGACGCCAATCTCAATTACATTCTAAATCACTCCAGCGGAACCAATTTCGGCGGCTCGCACTGGTGCTGGCCCAACGCGGTCGTCGGCCGCGCGCTGATGGCGGAGTTTTCGGCGACCGGCGACCCGCGCATGGCGGCGGTGATGCAAAACTGGCTACTGACCAGCGCCCATGCCATCGCCCAAGGCGGCCGGAACGGCGCGAATTTCGAAGAGGCATTTTATCTTTACGGGCTGACCGGCGACCCGCGGCTGCTGGATTTGTGCCGGAAGATTTATGATGGTTATGTGCATAACACGAATTCCTTTTGCACCATCGCCAAAATCAAGAACCGGACACCCTTCCGCGAACACGGTGTCACGGCGGCGGAGGAATTAAAATGCCTGCCGCTGATGTTCAGTTACACCGGCGACCGCACGGCCCTGCGTCTGGCAGAGCGCGCCTACCAGAAAGTTTTGGACAACAGCCTCATGCCCGATGGCGGCATCGTCAGTTCGGAACATCTGGAGCCAACCGCGTTTGATTCCGTCCACGAAAGCTGCGATATCACCGACTGGTCATGGAGTTTCGGCTATTTGTTCATGGCAACCGGCGAGGCGCGGTTTGCGGATTTGATCGAGCGCACAACGTTCAATGCGCTGCCCGGCGCGGTAACGAAGGATTTCAGGCAGCTTCAGTATTTTTCCGCCGTGAACCAGACGGAAATCGCGTCTACAAACAGCGACGCCTCGCGCCGGCCGACGCGTATGACCTACCGCGCGGCTCACGATGTGGAATGTTGCCCGGGCAACATTAACCGCGCGATGCCGAATTATGTCATCCGCATGTGGATGCGCGCGAGCGACGACGGCCTCGCGGCGGTGTATTACGGGCCCAGCGAAGTGACGGCCAGGGTCAACGGTCAGACCGTGACCATCGCCGAGGAAACCGATTACCCGTTCCGCGACCGCATTTCTTTCCGGTTCAAAATGGCCCAGCCGGTCGCGTTCAATTTCCAATATCGCATCCCGCAATGGTGTGATGCCGCGGTTGTCCAGGAGAATGGTGAAACGTTACACGATTCGCTTAAGCCGGGGTCGTTCGTCTCAATGCGCCGGGAGTTCCATGACGGCGACGTGGTGGACCTCAAACTGCCCATGCGCGTGCAGATTGAGAACTGGTTCAACGGGCGGAGCGTCTGCGTCACGCGCGGGCCGCTGGTATTCTCACTGAAGATTGCTGAGGAACGCCTCGAGCACACCAACGATCCGCCGGACATCAAACCCTTTCTGGGAGGCCACGACATACAAGGTTTCCCCGAAGTCGAGTTTTTGCCGCAAAGCGATTGGCGTTACGGCTTCAGCCGGTTGCTGAGGAACGACATGGATAAAATCAATGTCGTGGAAAAGGCGATTCCGGACAACCCGTTTCTGGAGGATCGAACGCCGGTACAATTGAACTTGCCGCTTTGTCCATTACCGGGCTGGTCGCCAGAAATAACCGGCGCCACTTACGGTGAACCCGGCGGCCTGCCATCGACCTCGGAGCTGCGTGGCGCAGGCCAGCCACGGACCATGACGTTGGTGCCTTACGGCTCGACGCATTTGCGGCTGACCACGCTACCGGTGATCCCGGCGGCCGATTGAAACCATCCAGCACAGAACTCCAGTGGCAGCAGTTTGGTTTCCGGTCATACACACTTTCCGGTTGGGATTTTAACAGACAAACTGGACGGGAATTGTGTCTGCCCTCAGCGGAGACATCAAAAGTGCTGTCAAGCGATCAGACGGATACAATGCAGGAGTGGACGCCCGGGAAGCTGTGCGTGCGAGTGACCTGACGCCACAGGCTGGACAGATCAGGAGTAGAGTTCTGCCAACGTTTTCAGGTTTTGTTCGACGGTTCGACAGTCCGGTTGGGCTACACGCTTGTCCCGTCCGAATCACCAAAGGCACGGCCACCAAACTCCGCCACCATTTGATAAGATTTACCTCAGAAGTTGTTGATGCGTCAGTTTAGATCCACATGGCCGCAAAAGTGGACTTCGATACCGAGCGCGGCCAGCATGGAAGCTTTGATCCGGCAGGCCCGGTGCGCCTGTTTCTTGTTGGGGGCGTAAACGATTTGTATGTGGTTTGCCTTGTGGCGCGCCATCATCTGGTCACGGCTGATTCCGTCAAAAACCGCGTGGGCGATGGGCCACTGCGGCGTGGTTTCGCGCCAGCGGCGCCGGGTTTCCTTGTCGGGAAGCTTGACGACTTCCAAGACACCGAGGTCGCAGTGGAGTTTGCCGTCCATGACGAAGATGCGGCTCCAGACGCCATGACCCGGCTTCGAAATGCCTTTAATGGTGCCGCCGCCGAGGCGAAAGTACATCGGCGGTTGGCGTTCACTGGCGGCGCCTCGAAATCCGCCAATCAAATGCGCGGGAGGAACCGCGCCCGAGATCAGCAAAACCCAGACATAAGCATCAAAGCCGTTGTTTTGGTAAGGCTGGCCCCAGCGCAAATCATGCAGCGTGTTCTCCGGAGCAAACCCCAGTTCACGCCAAAGCCGGTAGGTCACCAGGCCGTCAAGTCCGGCGCATTCGTCCACCTCGTTAAAATGCGGCACCGCTTCGCCCGGAAACAAAACGCGGCCGGAATCGGGACATTTCACCGGCGGGCGATCGGTGTTGTTGAGCAATCCTTCGGCGAGATCGCTGGCCGGCGCAAGATCTTTGAGCCCTTGCTGGTACTGGATGCCAATGGCGGCACAGCCAAATTCCGCCGCGAGACGGACGGCCGCGATGTACATTTTACATTGCTGGAGGGTTTGGGTCCGGGTCAGCTCCGTCTCCTCGCAGGTGCCCCATTGAAACTTCATGCCTTTCTTCAACAACCAATCGAGAACTTCCAGGGCTTCTGCGTCGTTCACCTGCTGCATCGCGGCATAGAGAGTGGACTGGCTGAGCCGCTCTTTGAACACCCCGGTTGAGGAAAGCAAATCGTCGGGGACGATGGCGTTGAACATTCCCATGCAACCCTCATCAAAAGCGCCCAAAATCCATTTGTGTTGCTGGAATTGGCGGGCGATGCGTTTGCCGAGGCGTTCATCCGCCACCGGCAATTTAAGCAGGCACAATTCCTGGACGTGGCTTTGGTCGTGAGTAACCACGCCTTCGGCGAGCCATTGACGGAGGCCGTTGCGGAAGAAAGCATCGGTAAAGTTCTCGCTCCAGAGCGTGCTGTAACGGATGCCGGCCTTGGTGAGCGACCCGTTCAAGTTGAGCATGCCGACCAGCCCGGGCCAGGTGCCGCTCCAGTTGGCCACCGTCAGCACGGGGCCGCGATGGGTCCAGAGGCCGGCCAGGACATGGTGGCTGTATTGCCACACCGATTCGGCCACGATCACGGGGGCGTCCGGGTCCATGCAGCGAAAGACTTCAATCCCCATCTTCTGGGAATCAATAAACCCGTGCTGTTTCTCCTGGTCGTACGGGTGGGCACGGACGACGGTCCAGCCTTCAGCCTTCAAGGCGCGGGAGAGGACAGCTTCCATCTTCGCCTGTTCAGGCCAGCATTGTTGATTGGCCGAGAGGCGCAAATCGCCGCTGGCGACAAGGTAAGTCTGCCGGGGCTTCAAGGTCGGTGGCGATTTCATATAGCTCGGGAATGGGATGTTAGTCTGATGCTGGCACGGCCTCGAACCGCAATGCTTTATTCAAATAACCGGTTATCAATTTTGATACCAATACGCCACCGACGCGATGTCGGGATCCAACCGTTCATAACCCACACCCGATTTCCATCCCAGCGCCTGAATCGTCACCTTGAGGTTTTTCTGAAAGCGGATCGGGTCAGTGATATGCCAGCGGTAAAGTCCGAAGCATTGTTCCGGCTGGTAAATTTCATCAGGCGGAATCACCTGGGCCAGGCCCGTGTAGGGCGTGGAAAAGGTCATATATTTGTGGGTTTCTTGACTCTCGAAATCGTAGGAACCGCAAAAGTAATCTTCCGTGCCGGTGCCGCAAATGGTCGGGAATTGCGTGTCGCCATCCAGGTAAAACTTAATCTCGCCTTCGCCCCACCAGCCGGGGCCATGCACTTTAACCGCCAGATAAGTGCCTACGTATTGTCCCTCGCCCTGAACGCCATCGAGGATGGTGTAAAGACCCTTGGTCTGGAGCGGAGTTTCCGAGCGAAACCGGGCGTGGAAATAGCCGGCATCCCCGGGCACTTTCGCCAGCGTGTAGTCCACCTGGTAATAGAGCAACATGTCTTTGTCGTCGGTGTTCTGCATCGTGATCCGCGCCGTCCTGCGGAACGGCATGGGCCAGTAACAGTTGAACGCGCTCCCCGGATTCACGCAAACCGCCAGTGAGTTGATCTGACAGTATTTTCCCCAACCGCAGGCGAAGAAGTCGCCCACCGGAGACTCTACCGACGCGTTCGTTTCACCGTCCCAGTAGCAGCGGAGAATGGAATGGCGCCAGTTGCCCGTCGGTGTCATCCAAATGTGATTGATGCAACCCGGCCCCTGAATATCAGCCAGGGTGAAGGTCGTTCCAGCCTTGATGACGACCGAGGGCGAGACTTTCCAGCCCTGGCCCAGCTCACGCGCCGCTTGCTGGCCAGTGCCTTGGGTCGCCATTCCGCCTTTGCCTTTTTCACCGGTGAAATTCTCCGGACTGATGGAACGGGACAGGGCTTTGGAAGTGCGACAAAGATCCGCCAGCATGCCGGCCGATGGATCGGGAGAGTCTGCGGCGCAGACCACCGATGCGGATGTAATTAAAGAAAAAGAAACCAATAGTAAGTGCAGTGACGATTTCATAGTTACCTGTGGTAACGGTATCTCTGCCATTTTCTGTCGGAAAGAAGGGGTTGTCATTGAGGATTCGCGTTTTTCTGTTGAGATTTTGCGATACCGTTAAAATCGGCGACCAATCCGCGACCGCCGGGGTTGTTCCTGCTGTTACGAGCGGGCAGGCGCGGCCAGGTCAGCCGCGCAACGAAATCCGATCGTGCTACACCGATCCAGCCCCGGCCACATCAAGATGAATTTTGTGGCGAAGTTGGCCGGACGCGGGCCACCATCCACATACCAATTCGACCCTTTGGCATCAAAAAAGGCGCCTCCCCGGATAATACAGAACCGAGTCCGGCCATCGGTGCGTTCGCTTTCCGTCCACTCCCAGACATTACCGCACAGATCATAACATCCGAAAGGCGATCGCCCGGACGGGAAGGCCTTCACCGGGGTCGTTGAGCCCGTGGTACCGTCATTGCATCGTCCCGCTTCCCAATGTCCGCCCCAGGGATATTTCCGGCCGTCCAGGCCCTGGGCCGCGTATTGCCATTCGTCTTCGGTCGGAAGCCTTTTGCCGGCCCAACTCGCGTAAGCGCGTGCGTCCTCGAGATCCACGTAAACCACTGGATGATCTTCCTTGTCGGATGGCAGCCGACCGTCGGGCCAATGCTTCAGAAAATTTTCCGGATGCCTCGGCCGGTACCGGCTCGCCACCAGGAACCCGGCAAACTGCGCGTTGGTCACGGGAGTCTCATCCATCGCGAATTGCGGGAAGGCAACCTTCCGGGAAAATCGCCGCGTTTGAAAATTATAGACGTCTCCGACCGGCGGAGCGGAATCGTAGAAACCGCATTCCCGCACGCGCATTTCGATGTTCAATTCCACAGTCGCGGCGGCTATCTCCAACATACCGGCCGGCGGACGCAAATGAGCCTGGCCGGGTCTGACAGGAATGAGTTCTGTGGATGTTCCGGGTGTCGCGGTGCCGAAATTTTTTCTGGCGTCCAAACGCGCCTGCCGCCGCAGAAAGGATTCAAAACCAGCTCCCAGCTTCCCGGCCGGGCTGGACAGAAAACAGCCGACGCCGCGGGCGGGAATCGCGCCGGAGAGCAAGAGGTCATCACCCATGTTCTTCATCAGGATTTCCTTGCCGGCCACCAGATCAAAGTAACGCTGTTCCGGCGCCGCCGGCACCTGGAGCAAAGTCCCTTCGATGGTTTTCCCCGTTCGATTGACCAGGGTCCAAAGCCGCCGGTCCTGGTCCTCCCAAAGAGAGGCGAACACTCCGCTCTGCAAGACCGGCGCCAGAGGCGTCCAACGTTCGCCTCTGAACAAGGCGGCATACCGCCGTTGGATCGGCAGCATGGCTCGGAGGATGGAGCGATCGCGCTGGTTCCAAGGCACCAGGGAACCAAACACATTTTCCCAGACCAATATGCCACTGCCATTTATCCAGGCCGAATGGAGTTCACCCGTGTGATCGTGGTCCCAGCGCCGGATTTGGTGTTGCATGTGACGTCGCTCGATCCATTTGTTTCGCAGCACGCCCGGCACAAAACTGTCGTCGAACCATTGGGCCCAGGAAGCAAGATAATCTGCCAGGGCTTCCACCGGCAGGGCCATTTCACCTTCCAGAATCACACCGGGCCGCGCGGTATCGAGTTTGGCGCGAAAATCGGCGCCACCCTTGTCCAACGTGTCCAGAAAAATCCCGTCCGCCTCCAGCGCACGCACCATTCCGACCAGGGCGTCAATGTCCGTTTCGGGTTCCCGCCGGGTCCCTGTGTCCCACGGGTTATAGTCAATGTAAACCCGGACGCCGTGGTGATGACCCCGGCGCACGACGCGTCTCAGTCCGCTCAATCCGCCGGGCAAATCACGATAGAAATCAAATTGGTCGCGTTCATCCACTCCGATGCGGGGATACGCCTGCCACAACACGATGCTGTCATAGCCGCCAAATTCCCGTTCTCCTTCGTTGAGGAAAGCATCCACCGTATAACGTCCGGACCGGTGGTCGTAAAACTGTTCATCCCAGACCATGACAAAACCGCAGGAATAATTCGAAGCCGACCACTTTAAATCCGGCCGGCGGTAGAGGACATCATTATATTTCAATTCGGCTCGAATTTGGTTGCGCCAGTGAGCCAGGGCATCCCGGAACGCGGGCCACTGCGCGGGGTCATCGGGAGCAGGAATGATGTCTTTGGAGGGATCAAACCGGAATGGCGCCAGGATTTGGGCGGCCTGGGCTGGCCAGACTCCCAAGGCCAGCAAGGTGGCAGTTGTAGTTTGGAGAAATTGTCGGCGGTTTGTTTTCAACGGTTTCATGACCCGCGTTCCATCTCTTTTTTTAGAATTCGGTTGTTACTTTACGGAGCTGGTCACGACCCCGGTGCTCCCAAGCTGGATTGAGACACTTCCGGAATGCTTGTGTTTTATGCGAACCACAAACCCACCGCCGACGCTCGGTTCCAAGGTGTAACCTTCGGTGTGTCCCCAAAGGTGATTGACACGGTGCAACGATTTGTGGCCAGCCAGGACAACCAGCGGCGCCTCAGGCAATTTCAGCACTTCACAGGACTTGTCATCGAACGTCAGGTAATCAATCCGGTCATGAGCATAATGAACGGAGCGCACGACGGAAGTTGATCCCAGCAAATGCGATTCTTTGGGCGGCGCCCATTCGGGTACGGAGGCCAGGCCCCGTTGAAAGTGGCGCAGGTAATCGCCATAACCATCCGAAAACCAGCAACTGGTGGCAGGTTCCGTACCGCCCCCGATCACCAGCCCGTCTTCACGCGACGCATAGGTTGCCCAATTGAAGGAACGAAACGCCCGTTCCCGGTAGTCGCGATCGCCGGTGACTTCGTAGTAAAGCGCACAAACTGAAGCGTAGCGGGCAGTGTGGCTGGCCATTTTGTCCATGTCGTTGACCTGCTCGGAGAGCACCCTCGCTCCCCATTGCAGCCCCTTTTCGTGTAGTCCCGCCATGGTTCTCGAATCCCTGGCAAAAAAGCGGGTGACCCAATCCAGAATCTGCTCCGCGTGCATGAGCGCTTGCGGGTCCAGTTCGGGGTGCCGGAGCAGGTAACGCGCGGTTTCCAGCGCCGAATATTGATTCCGGTTGACGCGATAATTGTTATAGATCTGCACGTCTTCAAAATATTGCGTCCAGATCTGGTTCTCCATCGGATACTTCATCAGCCAGCCCCAGGCTGTTTTTCTGGCGCGGACATAGGCTTTTTGATCGCCCTGACGGAGTCGGAGAAGTTCATCAAAGAGGCGGATGGGGCCGATCGCGTTGGCGGTGTATTCCTCGCGAATGTGCGTGCCGGTCCGGGCATCGACCCGAAACGGCCACGGCGAATGGGACTCGTCTCCCGGCCGGACATGCGCCGCCAAAGCATCCGCACAGTGAATGGCTGCCCGGAGATATTTCTTGTCCTGCGAAAATTCGTAATATTGGAGGTAGGCGCATCCGAGTTCGCCAACCTTGTCCGGTTCCAGGTATCCCACCCCATCGCCGCGCCCGCAGGGTTTGTGACCGTCACAATAAATCGTATCCGTGCCGCCGCGATAAACGGGATTGCCCGCATCCGAACTGGCATAGGGAACCTGGGCCCAGGAATCAGTCACGCTGGTGGTACCGTACGTCAGCATGTGGTCCAGCATCTCCCGGACTCGATCCATCACCACCTCGTCTCCGCTATAAGCATAGTAGAGAACGGCCGAGTCGGTAAGCATGGTGAACACCCCGGCCGGATTGTGCGCCCAGGGGCGGCCCTCAAAGAAAGGTTTTGAAGGATCATTGGGGCCGTTGAATTCCGGATAAGTAAAATAGGTCCGATAGCCATCGGGCTGGACCGGGATGCTTTCGAACATGGCCCAGTCCGTCCGCAGAATTTGGTCATAAGGAGCGTCAGAATCAACCCAGCTCAGGAGTTTGCCCTGATCATCCAGCCGAACCTGGTGGCTGAAGAGTTGATCCCCCAGCGACGGGTTCGTGCTTAAAAGCCAGGCCAGGATCCCACTCAAAGCGCAGGTTTTGAAACGACTGTATCGCCGAAATTTGCGATACAGGTTGTAAACCAGCGGTATCATATTCATGGGTTCGTCTGCTTTTGCCCGCACAACTGTTCGAATTCTATAAAACCCATTCTAAGAAAAAAGGCTGATGCGCGTCATTGAGAGTTCGCGTTTCTTTCATTAAGATTTTTCCGCCAGCTCCCCAATCCCCCGTCACCAGCCCAAAACTACGGCGCGCTGATGCGATAAAACCGTTCCGGCCAGTTGGTGGCAGTCAGGTCAAAAAACTCGTATTGGCCCGGGCTGAACTCGGCCGATGTTCCCAGTAACTGCCATTGTGTCAGGTTCGTTGAACTCCATACGCTATAGGTCGCGTTGGCAGAGCCGCCAAAGTTCAACGCAAACGATCCGCCACCGTTTGTGTCCGTCATCCAGGAACCATTCGTGAACTGCGGTGCCAGCGGCAGATTGATGTTCACCGTCGCCTGAGCCGGTGTAGACCCGCTGAATCCATTGTTCGCGGTGAAACCAAACACCGCATACGGGTTGCCCATGCCGTTCAGCGCCGGCGCAAAAATCACCCGCCCGCCGGCATCGCTCACCTGCGGGTTGGGAGCGTTAATCACGCTCCCGCGCACGCCTCCGGAATACTGGTAAAGCGTCCCGGCCGCCGGCAGGCTGCTGATATAGTAATTCAGCGGGTTGCCGTCGGGATCGAATCCGAAAAGGGTTATTAACAGATCATGATTCACATAACCCGACGCCGTTTGTGCGTTGGCCTGCAATGTCTGTGTGCGGGGCAGCACACTGTAAATCCAATAGGTGAATTCATTCCAATCGTTGCTGGACGACAAGAACTGGACTTTGATTTGAACGGAACTCTTCCCGCTGGTGAAAGAAGCCGGTATCATAAAATCACCGTCCCGCCAGTTGTGAAAAAACTCGCTGCCCGCCTGATACCAGACGCCCACGAATGCTCCGCCCACGAAGACATTGGCCTTCTGGTTTGCGACTCCTTGATCGAACCGCCGCCGCAGGATGGCACCCGCGTTTGTGGGATTAAGATTCATCGTGAACTGGCTGAAGCCTCTGTGCGCCCGCCCGTCATCCGTGATGTTTACGCTGTCGAAGTTACCATCGTACGAATAGGTGCGCACCCCGCTCCAAGTACCCGTGTTAATCGAATAGCCGTGGGCCGTTTCGCTCGGGACTTTGTCCACGTCCAATTGGTCGGTCAGGACCGCCCGAACTGCCGGCTGGTAATAATAATACACCAGGGTCCATACATTTTCTGAAACCGTGTCTCCCGACCCATGTTCGATTCCCACCCGGATATGCTTGCGAAATGGCAGCGCGTCCTGCATGAAAAAACGATAGGCTGCCGTCCGGTCAAAATTGGTGTCAGCCACGTGCGCCGTGTTGCCATGCGTCGGCTGGGTAAACAACCCGTGATCGAAATACCAGCCGCCATTATAAAAATCCTCCGTCCCGGTTCCGTAAATCGCCGGGCTCTCGTTGTCGTCCATATAAATGCGCTCATCACCCTCCAGATAACTGCGGTCGGTAGGGCCCATCATGGATTCGACGACCCCCACCACGTGCCCCGCCCCTTCCTGGTCCAGCATCAAAATATCCGATCCGTTGGTGGTCGGCGTTTCGCTGCGAAATTGCGTCTTGAAGTACCCCACATTCGTGAATGAATCCGTGAAGGGTTTGTGCCGGATTTCAAAATAAATGTTGGTCGTGACCGCGGACCGCTGGCTGATCAATTGCACCAGTGCCCGGCTGGCGAACGGCATCGGGAAATACACATACATGTTGTTGCCGGCATCCATCCCCACCGGCAGGCCCCGCGTGGAGTACGGCGCAAATTGTCCCATTGCAAAAAACGAGCCGATGGGCGCATAAACGCTGGGATTGGTCTCATTGTCAAAGGCCACCGCCAGCCACAAATTCGTAAGCAGGTCCGAGGTATTGGTTGACGGCGCGGCCGGTGGATATTCAAACGTCTGCGTGCCCGACCAGGTTTGTGAACTGATCACGTAACTGTGGGCGCTTTCCGAGGCGGTATTTCCCACGTTCAATGAATCGGTCAGTACGTTCGTCCCGCCAACGGTGGAATAAATCCAATAATAAAATTCGTTCCAGTCCAGCGACGAACTCACGAATGCCACCTTGACTGTGATCGAGCTCTTGCCGGCGGTGAAGCTTGAGGGAATGTTGAAACTGTCGTCCCGCCATCGGTAGCTGCCGTCCCCGCCTGCGTCGAACCATGGCCCCACCAGTGCGCCGTCCACAAAAACATTGGCCTTCTGATTGGCGATTCCGTAATCCAGTCTCCGGACCAGCACGGCTCCGGTGTTGCTGGAATTCAGGCTCATTGCGAACTGGCTGAAGTTCGTATCCGCCCGGCCGTTATCGGTGACCGTCTGTGGAAGCGACGGTCCGATTCCGGGAATGCGCAGCTTGATCGCGGAAATCGAACGCGGACCGGCCACATCCAGCAATGTTTGCGTCGCGCCCGCCGCCAGATTGAACGTATTGGAAACCGCTGTATTCCCGGTGTCGCTCTTGGGGTCCAATCCCGCGTTGTTCCACAAATTTCGCACCGTGCTGGAATCTTCCGCGCCGGTCCAAGTGGTGACGGAAGTGTCCGGCGAATAAACGTGGTAACCGATGTTATAGTAAAAAGTGGTGCTCGTCCCGTTGGATACGATCTTGATTGATTTGTTGAACGGCAAAGGCAGGTAGCAAAAGTAACCTCCGCTCGATACGGCTTCGTTGCCGACCAGCGGCGACAAAAACGGCGTGTTCGTTCCGCTGAACAGATCATTGAGCAACATGTTGATCCTGGGTGTCGCCTCGCCGTCGAAATAAATCTGGATGTAGTCCACGGCCGGGTTGAATCCCGTGAACCACATCCGGTAAACCGTCCCCGGCCCCTGAAGATCCAGCAGCACCTCGTTGGTCCCATCCACGTACAAGAAATTACCCGCATCAGCGTTGCCTCCCGTTCGGTCAAAGCTCGACTGCCCGGCCGCCATCGTATCCAGTTTTAAATAAGGCAGCCGCTCGAATTGGGCCATGGCATCCAGTCCATAGGGCTCGCCGGCGGCGGCATTGGCATTAGTTGCCGCAAAGTTGAATGCCATGAGCACCAGCAACCAAAACGTGAGCAAGCCAGATCGCGTAATTTTGCAATCCTGAGCCAAAAATGTTCCCCTCCCATGCTGGAATTTGGAACCAACAATCTGTTCAAATGAAGAACGCCTATTGCTCATCGCCAATTACGCTTTGGTTGTAATATACATGCCTGTCTGGCCCTTAATCAAATGCGCTGTTCAAATGAGTTTCTGGAGGTTTCAAGAGATGATAATCTGTAATTCTTCACGTTCCATAACAACCAACGGTTCGCCAAAGTCAATTTTCACCGTTCCATCTTTTACCTGGAAATTGGCCGATCGGCGTTCGCCGTTGGCAAATACGGCAACCGTTGCGGGCTGGGAATTATTTGCCGTCGCCAAACACAGGGTTTTCACGCGCAAGGATCCCCGGTTCACGGTAATCCGGACTTGCTGAGCGTTGCCCTGCACTTTTTGGGCAAAGCTGCCCCAGCCTTCCGGCGCGCAGAAGAACGATTTGAAATCGTCGGGATTATATCTTGGCGAAAAGCCAAGCGCGCCCTTCGGGCCGTCGTAGGAATAACCCGAAAGCGCCAGGAGCAGTGACCAGGAAGACATGGCGCGGGCGTAATGACCGCCGCATTCGATTTCACTCCAGGGATTACGTGGCATGGGCGGGCGGGGAACACCATCATAACGATCGCGCGCCCCCTTGGCAAGGCACAGCCCTTCTTCAACAAGCCCTTCGTAGATCAGGTGGGATGCCACCTGATATTCGATGCCGGTCCAAACCTCGTCTGCATAAAGCATCACGTCGGCGGGGCGTCCGCCTTTGGGCCAGGTGCAGATGATCAGTCCTTTGTCCTTCACTCCGGCAAAGGCGCGCGGCATGTGTTTCCAGCCAGTGAGATCTGATTTGAAATTATACTTGAAAATCGAGCGCAACGAAGAAATCACCATTTCGCGAGGTAGAATATAGCCCAGGTTCAACTGGTGCGCCCACCATTGGCCGATCAGTTGATCTGACATGCAGCCGGGGCCTACTTCGCCCTTGCGCCATTGATAGTCCGGCAAATACTGTTGGAAAAATTCCCCATTCCAGCACGAAGTGATCAGCTTCTTTTGACCGTTCAGGAAAATTTCGTGGAACCGTTCCGCAGTCGTTGCATCGTTCATGCGCCGCGCCCAGGCTTCGCCCGCCCTGAGCGCCGCCAGGTAATAACCGCTGATGAAAGTCGTGACGCCATGCAACGCTTCGTCATAAGTATTCCATTGGGCATCCTGCAAAATGCCCTGAGGCAGGCCGTTCGCCGCTTTGGCATCACGTTGGATGAGATACTCGACTGCGCGTTTCACGTATGGCCAGTAGTCTTTGAAGAACGATTCGTCGGCGGAATTCATCCCCTCGCGATAAGCCTTGAGGATGCAGCTCGCGTGGCCATCGGCAAACGGGTGTTCCCCGGTGGGATGAAGCGGCGAAGGCACCAGGGTGCGATTATTGATTCCGCCGTCAGGATTTTGCTGATGTTTGAAGTCAATCCGCCGCAGGTCTCTTTCGAGATCGGGAAAAAGACGGGCGAGCGACTGCTCGTAACCCCAAACGTGCGTGCAGGTGGGAGTGCAGCACCCATTGGATCCTTCCCATCCGTAAATGTCGTGATTGGCAATCCGGAAAACGACTCCGATGTGGCGCATGATTCCTGAATTCGCTGTAACACAATCCAGCAGCCAGTAAGGCAAGGTGCTGTCGTAAAAAGTCTCGTGGTACAGTTCAGTGCTTTGGCGCAACGACCCATGATTCGTGACCGCCGAGCGAATCACGGCGCGGGCGTCGGTCCAACAAGTCGCATAATGACATCCAATCCACCTTCCGGTTTCCTGGTAATAGCTGTTCGGGTAATGCCAGGCAAAAAAGAAAGGAATCTCGACGGTTCCACCCGGAGGCACCGAAATGGTCGTGGCCAACGCACCATGAATGCTTTTGCCGGCGGCGGTGGGAGAATTTGGGCTGGCGGCCTCGACCGCGAGAAAATGACCTTGTTTTGAAAACAGGTCCCAGGCTTCCGTCCATTCCTCAAAATGAGCCAATCCGGTCACATCAGGACCGGTAGTCGCCAGAACCAGCGTCCCGAAGCCGGGCGCCTTCTTTGACTGTCCTGCCTGCTCGACATACCTGGCGTCTGCCAGTTCGCACAGCACCGAATAAGCCATCTGACGTGCCGGGATTGAATAGAGACGGGCAGCCTCCAGAACTTGCCCGGCAACCAGAGCCACTTTGCCGTTACCCAGCTGGCGCGTGAACACCGCCAATCCATTCTTTACGCTGGTTCTCCGAGCTCCCGGACGCAGCGCGAGCTTTTGAAAAGCCACCTGGCCAGGGCCGTCAAGCCTGGACGGCCGTGCTTGTATTCCGTCGAACCAGATCGGCAACAACTCGTCCAATAATTCCAACAGTTCGCGGTCTCCCGGCCAGTCGGCAAAGACTATCTGGTCAACGTTGATATGGCCCCATCCGCCGGTTTGATTGTCCACGATTTCAATTTGCGCGGAACGGCCGAGAAACTCCCGCACATCCCAAAATGCGGGTTCGAGATGCTCGTCGTCCTTGCCCGACGTGGCGCGGACCACCTTGCCCCCGACCACGAGACGGATCTGGGTTGTCCGGTAATGCCCGCCACCGACGAGAAAGCAGATAAAATTGCGTTCAACGGTGAAAGTCCGGCTGGTCAGTTTGCCCGTGGATTGATCACCATTGAAGTAGGAGTTAACCAAACCTTTGCCTGAAAAACCGGACACCGGCTGTTGGTTGGGCAAGGTGCCCTGAGCCGGTTCCCGCCCGAACGCCTCGCCTGCCACCGTCCATTTGCCATAGCCATGCTCGAAATCCTCGAACACAACGTCCGGTCGCAAGGCGGCCCGGTCGAGCGTCTCGCCACCGGTAACCGTCGCATAGGCGTTTAACAACGGCATTGTGCGACCGGAGAAGATTAAAGTGCCTCCCGCTCGCGCAGTTTCGAGAGCCGTGCGCAGCAAAGGCGCTGCCATCCCGGTCCCGGCGTCGTCCAGCCAGATTATGGCGTCCTTGGAATCGGCCACGTCCCGCGTGGCCAAAGTTTGGTTGTCGAGAACCTTGATTTTTAGTGCCTCAGGGCGGTCATAGGATAGCCATTTGATTTCTTTGAAGGTATCCGGCACATAGAGACAAAGGGGGCGGTCCAGGGTGGGTTCATTGCCGGGTTCGGCGCGTAGAAACAGGCCTGTGGTTTCACCTTCAGCGTAAATTTCGTTCACGTTCCCGCCGAAGTTCGGGTGCGAGATCCCATGGATTTCCCCGCTGGCATCATAGCCTATGGGATTCAGGAGCAAGGCGCCGAGTGAGACCACCTGCGCCTGTTTGGCCGGGTTGTGGATCCGGAAATGAAACAACGCGAGCGGCAACGAAGATGTGTCAGCGTCCAACGGAACAAACGGACTGAACGCATCCAGTTCGAGTTGCACCGGCAGTTCCTTATCCTGGAAGCGCAGTTTGGCCAGAGGATATTCACCGGTCATCTCGTTTTGTTGGACACGGGGCCAATCCGGACCGCCCGCCGTCTGCAAAAGTTTCGTCACGTTGCCGGCCTTGACACAGAAATAAAAGGGAATCTGCCCGTCACGCAACGTGTTGAACAACTGCCAGCTCGTCAACTGTCCGTCCGCCCCGATTTCAAAATTGCCGGTGCCAATGCCGCCCAGATGCATCCTCGCATCGGTATGGACATGGGAAAGGTAGCGTCGCGGTGGCGCAGTCTCAAAAAGGGTTTGCCGCCATTGTTTCCAGTCGCTTTCAGGAAGTTCAAAGACGGCCCGGGCTGAACCCGGCAACAGCATCGCGCCGGTCGCCGCGCTCATCATGGCTAGAAATTCACGCCGGGTCAGATCGCCGGTCTGAGATCCACACTGGCCGGAGCATTTACATTTTCGCATACCTGGTTTTGGGCGGCGTCGCCAAACAAACCGATGATTATTGATTCATTTCGCGCCGGTTCAGGGTGTTCACCACCAACGCGCGAACGGAATTTGTTCCGCAAGCAAGCCCGGGGTCCGGCCTGCCTGGGCGGCGTTAAAAAACAATCAACCTATGGCAATGCCACTCCACCCTGAGCGACGTTGTCTTTGTCAAACAGGCGCGTGCCGAGCACGATGTCTTTTGGGACGGTTTCGCCGTGCAAAATTTTCAACGCGGTGTCAATCGCTTCGGCGCCGCCGGTCGGATATTGAAACGTGGCGTCCAAAATCCCCTGGCGGACGTACGCGACGCCTTCCTGCGGCAATGCGTCAATACCAACAAATTTCATCTGCTGTTCGCGGCCAGCGGCCTTGGCGGCCAGATACGCGCCATGCGCGCCATCGTCGTTGTGCGCAAAAACGCAATCTATCCTGTCGAAGCGCGCCAGGGCGGATTCCATTTCCTGGCGCGCATTCGGCTCCAGCCATTGCATGTCGGCGCGGAAAACGACCTGGAGGTCCGAGCCGGCAATGCCTTCCAGAAAACCGCTGTGCCGGTCCTGGCCGGGGGTGGAGGTTTGCAGTCCCATCAACTCCACCACATTGCCCTTGCCACCGAGCGCCTTGACGATCCATTCGCCGGCAGCTTTGCCGATCTTCTTATTGTCTGCGCCGATAAAGCAGGTGTAGTTGGTGCCCAACAGACGGCGGTCCAGCACAATCACGGGGATGCCGGCGGTCGTCGCGTGGGCGACCGGCTCAGTCAACGGCTGCGCTTCCTTGGGGCTGATGATGAGCACATCCACTTTGGCGCTGACAAACTCCTCAACCTGCGCGCGCTGTTGAAGTGTATCGTTCTGGGCGTCCTTGAAAACCACCTTGAGTTCGGGATGCCTGGCGGCGGCGGTGGCAATATCGGCGTCCATCTGCACGCGCCACGGTTCGCCGAGATTGCACTGCGACATGCCGATGACAAATTGCTTTTGGTTCGGAGCAGAATTGGGCGCGGCGGCCTCGTTTGATTTGCCGCAGCCGGTAAAAAGGAGAACGGCGCAAACAATACCCGACAACCAACTGCCAACATCATACCTCCAATACCGTACCCGACGTGTCCGAAAGGTTTGTTGCATGTTGATGGTTGCATGTTGATGGTTGCATGTTTTCATAAGGTTGTTCTGTTTTCAGGTTCGTTTGCGGCGTTGGGTCAATACCGCAACGACGATGATGATACCGGTCAAAACCAAACGGCCGGCTTCGGGAACTGCGTTGATGCTCAGAATCTTGTCCAAATAGCCAATGGTCAAAACGCCCAGCAGCGTCAAACCAATCCCGCCCCGGCCGCCCATCAGGCTGGTTCCACCAATGACCACCATCGCAATGGCCATCAATTCATAGCCCATGCCCGCTTCCGGGTCGCCTTGTTGTTCCTGCGCCGCCTGGCAAATCCCCGCCACGGCAGCAAACATGCCCGAGGCCACATAAGCCAGCGTCTTGGCCGCCACGACCGGAACGCCCGAAAGCCGCGAAGCTTCCTCGTTGCCGCCAATCGCATAGAGATAACGGCCCCAGCGATGTTTTGACATCAATACCCAGGCCACCGCTATACAGGCGGCAAAGATGAGTGTGACCACGGACAGGTTCCCGCCCAGGATACGATGGTCCACCAGGCGGAAGAAGCGGGGCACTTCCACATAACGGAAGGACCCATCGGGATTCATGAGGGCGGTGGAAACTTTCATTCCGCCGGAGGCGTATTTGGCCAGGCCGCGCGCGAGCACCATCATGGCTAATGTGGCAATGAATGGTTGAACCCCCAGCCGGGCGGTGACGAAACCGGAAACGCCGCCGCAGCAACCGCCAATAATGAGGCAGGCAGGCACCACGCACCAGCCGGACCAGTTCCAGTGAATGGCCATTTGGGCGCAGCAAACCGCCACCAGCGCCAGCATACTGCCCACCGACAGGTCTATGCCTCCGGAAAGAATTACCAGCGTCATGCCACAGGCCAGAATTCCGTAAACCGAGGCCTGCCGCAGTGTGTCCCGGTGAGTGCCAATTTTGAAAAAGGCGCCGTCGGCGTTGAAAATGACGCCGATGATCAGGACCAGCAGCAAGGCCAGAAATGCGCGGCCCGCCGGACTGGCCAGCATTGGCCCCAGGCGATGAACTGTTCGGGCTTGGGAATTTTTAGACATCAGTTTTGAGATTCGGCAACAGGCTCCACCCGCTTGGAACCCATCGCGGCCATCAGCACAGTTTCCGGCGTGGCTTGTTCCCGCGACAATTCGGCCGCGACCCGACCGCGATGCAGAACCACAATTCGATCGCTCAAGGTCAACAATTCCGGAAGTTCTGAAGTAATCAGCAGTATCGCGATGCCCTGGGCCGTCCATTGGTTCATCAATTGGTAGATTTCCCGTTTGGCGCCAATGTCAACGCCGCGGGTCGGCTCATCCAGGAGAAGCACTTTGGGACGGATTTGCAGCCATTTCGCAAGGACAACTTTCTGCTGGTTGCCGCCGGAAAGGGCGTTGACCTCCAGATCCAACGAAGCCGCCCGCAGTTGCATGGGCGAAACGGTTTGCTGCGCGGCGGCGTATTCACGGGCGGGTTGCCGCCAGCCGCCGGGCGAAAGTTCACGCAGTGCGGCCAGCGTAGCATTGGCAACGATGGACAACGACAAAACCAGTCCGGTGGCCTTGCGGTCGTTGGTCAGCAGCGCCACACCGGATTCGATGGCTTGCCGGGGTGAGGCAAAACGCCGCTCCGTGCCATCCAGTTGCATTCGGCCTCGCGTGGCCGATCCGTAGCCGCCGAAGATACCGAGGAAAAGCTCGCTCGCCCCCGAACCCTGCAACCCGCCGATGCCGAGAATTTCACCGGCGCGAACTGTGAGCGACACATCCTGGACCGCTGGTTTCCTGGAAAAACTAGTTGGAAAAACGCCGAAATTTTCCAAACGCAACCGTTCCGCGCCGGGATGTGGCGTATGCCGTGGAAATTGTTCGCCCATTTCGCGGCCGACCATCCATTGGATCAACTTCGCCGCCGGCAATTCCGCGGCGGGTGCGGTCCCAATCCACTGGCCGTCGCGCAAGACGGTGATGCGGTCGGCAATGCGCTCGATCTCTTCCATTTTGTGGGTGATATAAACGATGCCGCAGCCTTTCTGCTTTAGTATCCGAATGAGAGAAAAAAGTTTTTCAACCTCAGGCGCATTCAACGCGCTGGTTGGCTCGTCCATGACAATGACCTTCGCATTTTGACTGAGGGCCTTGGCAATTTCGATGAGTTGCTGAACGGCGATGGGAAACTGCTCCACCAGCCGGCGTGCGTCAATGTCCAGACCAAGTTGGCGCACCCAATGCCCCGTTTGTCTCCATTGCTCGGCATCCAACACCAATCCAGCTCGGGTCGGCGCACGGCCCAGGAAAATGTTGTCGGCCACGCTCATCGAGCCAATCAGCGACAACTCCTGATGAATGACCGCGATGCCAAGGGCTTTGGCCTCCCATGGCGTTTGCGGACGGACTTCCCGGCCGCCGATTTCGATCCGGCCTTCAAATTCCGTGTGAATCCCGGCCAGAATTTTGATTAACGTGCTTTTGCCGGCTCCGTTTTCGCCGACCAATACGTGAACTTCACCGCTGCGCACTTCAAGTTGCGCGTCTTTTAAAACCGTCACCTTGCCAAAGCGCTTGGTGATACCGTTCATGCGAACCAGGGTGGCCGCCCGGCTTTCGGTTCTTGATTCAGGGTCGTTCATGGAACTGGAACAGACTTTCAGCCGGCAATAGAGGGATCATCCCTGACCGCGGCAGGACATTCGTGATAAAAATCTTTTTAAGTTCATTTACCATGTGAAACCAGCGCCTGCCGCAAACAAGGTTCAGCTCCTTTCTGCCGTAGTTCGAAAGGATTGTCATTGAGAATTCGCGTTTTTTCCATTAAACTTTTGCGAAAGGGAAGAATTGTCGTAAAAGCCCTTAATTTTGAGAGAAACGCCCGAAGAAAAGATCCTGGCTTGTAAAATTTTACCGGTTTTTCCCAGAATTCATTAAGGTTCTGGTCGCCAAAACGTGCCATGCCCGGGCGCCGCGGCGAAAGGAATTGGCAACATATATTCAATTAAACTGTTTGCGGCATGAAGCTTCTCCGTCAACGAATTGTCCGAAAGCGTGGGCGACGCGTGGCGTTACTCATCGAATCGTCGCGGGCTTATGGCCGGGGGTTGTTTCTCGGCATCGCCAAATTTGTGCGTGAGCATCACGAATGGTCCGTGCAAAGCGAGGAATGGAAGTGGACCGACTCGTTTCCCGGCTGGCTCAAGAATTGGGACGGGGACGGCATCATTGCCCGCGTGGAAACGACGGAAATGGCCGCGTTTATCAAACGACTCAAAGTACCGGCGGTGGATTTGCGCGGCTCGGTCAGTGGTTTTGGTTTCCCTTTGATTGACACCGACGACCAAAAGGTGGCGTATCTGGCGGCCGAACATCTCATCAACCGGGGGTTTCGCCATTACGCGTTCTGTGGATTTCTCGGAGCGAATTATTCAGACAAGCGCTCCCGATGGTTCCAGGAGCGGCTGGCCCAGTCCGGGTTCCGGTGTCACGTTTATCATCCGCCGACGCGGACGATGGCGGCGCAAACCATCGAATACGAAAAAAAAGGGCTGCTCTTTCAGGAAGACCTCGGGCGCTGGCTGGTTTCGCTTCCCAAACCCATAGGAGTCATGGCGTGTAATGACATCCGCGGCCAGCATGTCCTGAATCTTTGCCGCCAGCTGGGCCTGGCAGTGCCCGAAGAAATGGCAGTCATTGGCATGGACAATGACGAGATTCTTTGCGAGTTGTCCGACCCGCCCCTGAGCAGCGTGGTGCCGGATACGTTTCGGATCGGGTACGATGCGGCGGTTTTGCTCGAACGGATGATGGCCGGCAGCAAACCTCCGGCCAAACCCATCCACATCCCACCACGTGGCATTGTCACCCGCCGTTCCACCGAGGTGTTGGCATTGGACGACCGTCAGTTGGCTGTGGGATTGCGTTTCATCCGGGATCACGCCTTTGATCCCATCACCATCAATGAAGTGGCCAAGGTGACGGGCATGTGCCGGCGCGTCTTTGAACGACGGTTCGCCGCCCAGATGGGACGGTCGCCAAAAGCGGAGGTGTTGCGGTTGCGGCTCGAGAGGGTTAAACAACTATTGACCGACACCGATTGGAATCTGGCTCAAATTGCCGAAAGCACCGGCTTCAACTACGCCGAGTATCTGCACACCGTTTTCACGCAGAAAACGGGAATCACGCCGGGAGAATTTCGCAAGCAAGCGGAATTATCTTCAAGAGGCCGGTTTCGCCTGGTGTAAAGGAATCATTTGCGCTTTTGCAGCGTGCGCAAGTCGAAGCCCGGAGGCCTCACGTAAGCCGAGACCCGCTCCGCCAACGCATCAAAACCCAGAAAATATCCCGCTGACTTGGGCGACTTCCCCACGCACTCGAAACGCAAGGTGTGGGTCCCCGCCGCCAGCTTGTGCATCCCCAGTTTTTCCGCGGTGGGAACGATGTCCGGGTCGTAAAGATCCAGCAGTGCAATTTGTTCGCCGTCGAGCAGTACCCGATAAATCCCGTAGTCGTAGGAATGCACCATTTTGACGGTCAATTCAATGCTTTGACTGGTCGGACTCTCGAAAGAGACTTCCACCCAGCCCTTGTCAGTGTGGGGGTGAAACCAGAGTTGTTTGCCGTCGGTGACTCCATCCAAAGGTTGTACTTCAATCGGGTCATCGGAATGTTTCGCCGTGGCCACGGCCGTATAGCCTTTTAGTAAAATCCGGTCACGGAAGGGCAAGCGCTCCGGTCCGGGTGGCAACGGCGGATAAGGTTTGTGCGGCCCGGTCTGATACCAGAAGGCCACGCTGGACATCAGGTCATCACGCTCGATGTAACCGGTTTCCTTGCCGTCGGGAAATTTCTGGTAGCCGCGATGTTGGATTTCCACGCGCAGCGATTGCTTGAATGTAACCGGGTCGGGAATATGCCAGCGATAAGCACTGCCCCGGTCACCGGTGTCATAACCTTCCCAGAGCGGCGTGCCATAGAACGGCCCGGATTGCTCGCGAAAACCCCAGCCGTCGCAAAAATAGTCTTCCGTTCCCGTTCCGCGCAAGCTCGGCTCTTTTTCACCGTCAATGAAAAAGTAATCGTTTCCCTCGCCAAACCAACCCGGAGAAGTCAGATAAACGCTCAACACCGTCCCTACGTACTGTCCACGACCCTGGATGTCGGCAATCAAATAATTCTGGCCCATCACACATGGAAACTCCTGCCGATACATTGCGTGGAAACAGGCGCTGTCATCCGGCAATGACTTTAATTTCTGCCAGTCTATGTAGTAGTAAAAAGCGTCGCACGGTTTCTTGCCGTCATTGGTAACGACAATCCGGGCCGATTTTCGGAACGGCATCGGCCAATAGCAATTGCGGCCCCGGCCATCGGAACTTACGCGGACGGGCAGCGAAGTGAACGCTTTGTCCACGCCCATGCCCATGCCAAAAAAATCGCCGATGGGGCATTCGACACTGGCATTGGTTTCACCGTCCCAATAAATCCGCAAAGTGAGCAATCGGGAATAATTCGGTTCCTGGTCTGCAATCGTGCACCAGAAATGTACGATTTCGCCGGGGCCTTTGAGTTCAGCCAACGTCAAACTCCCGCCCGCTCTGATCCATCGGCAGTCCCCATTTCCATTGCGCCAGTTGGGGTCGGTGGACGACGCGCGCATGGTTCTGAAATCTTTGAGTTTTTCAAGGCCGGACAATGGATTGCCCGGATCGAGTTGTGCGCAAACCGTGCTGCCAGATAGAGCGAGGAGAGCGATGAAGGTATGGATTCGATTCATGGGATGGACGGTTGTCTATTTGAAAATATGGATGATTAAAGAGGGGATCTTTGCAGCGGATCCCAAAATCTGGAGTTGATCAGTGCTCTAACGGTTGCCGAAGCGGGATCAACGGGCGGATTGATATTGGCGTCCTTGCGCGCTTCCGCATGGGAATCCGTGAACACAACGTTTCCCAGGCCCGAATGCCGGAATGTTTCCACCCCTTGCAAGCCCGTATGCGAAGAGTACGGCCACCAACAGTCTGAACTCCAACAGTTCAACGAGTTGATGTTGCCCGAGGCCGGCATGCAGTCCGCGACTTCGAGCGTCATCGACGGACGGTGAATGGAGCTGCGCTTGAAGTCGGGCGCGGTATCAAAATGGATTCCCCCCACCAGCAAAGTCGTGGGCCCGAATGGATGCAGCCCAAGAAAATAATTGTTATATCCATAGCCTACAAAATGAGGATCAAAGTTCCAGGACCAGGCCACGCCGGCATCAATCCGCCGTCCTTTGAGGGCGGGACAATGAAAGAGATTGCTCTGTGACGAGTTGTTCGCCATGCCCAGCAGGACGGTGCCCCACCAATTGGTCAAGGAGATGTTGATATTGTTGTTATTGACATCCTGATTCCGGTGGGCCGGGAAAATGTCGTTGTGGCTGTCGGTGTAGATCTGCATGAAAATCCCAATCTGTTTCAGGTTGTTGAGACAGGAGATTTCCTGGGCCTTGCTCCGGGCCCGCGAAAGCACCGGCAACAGCATCGCCGCCAGAATCGCGATGATGGCGATAACCACCAACAACTCAATCAGGGTAAAGGCGGACCGCACTGGTGAGGAACGGGTGTCGATTCCGGCTTTCATAACCGCTGGTTCCCTGATTGACGGACCGACTGGTGCTGGTCGGCATTCTTTTCAGGTATAATTTCTACCGCTTGAATCATTGCCTCGTGGTTGGGGGTGGATTCGAATCGCAATTCAATAATGCCGTTTTGGGGTTTGATGTCTTTGAACTCGCGGGTGTAAGCGTGGAACGTTCCCACTTTGTCCCGCACATTCAGGTTCTCCATGACCGTGTGGCCATTGATGAACACCGTGGTGGGTCGCGAAACTGTTGCCCAATTGGTACCTTCGCGCTCGACCCATGCCGTTTCCGGCGTGTCCGCCCAGTGCAAACGCACGGTATATTCGCCCGGGGCCACGGTGAGGTTGACCCAAAACTCCGGCGCATGAACTCCGTATCGGTAAATTTCTTCATCGCCTGTGCCACCGATATACATGCTGCGACGATTCCGCCACCAGCACTGCGCCACCGAATCCATGTCCGCTCCCGCGCGGGTGACAAACTCTGTGCCGGGCCGCCAGGCGTTTCCTTTCGAGTCAATATAATCGTGCCGGCCAGTGAACCCAAAAATCAGCCGCTGCGGGCCTGCCGGGCCGCCGCCGGAACCGAAACCGGCGTCGCCCGTCGCGGCGGAAAATTGGGCGGCTTCGATTCCAATTTGCGCGCCGCGGGCCAGCGGATTCTTTTCGCCGCGCACGACAATTTTCAGTTCGTGCGGGCCATCGGTCAGACCGCTCTTGATAAAAATCGGCTGTTCGTATCGCCCGGCCGGATTCCAACACTCGATCAGCGTCGGCTGTTTCACCCCATCAATGAAGGCATCGGCCCAGCCACCATCGGGTCCGACCACACCCAGCAACCGCACTTGATTGCCGGAAAATTGGAAAGTCATTGTCGCGTCTGATTTATCCGCCGATCGGAATGAGCCGTGCGGCGCACTGCGGTCTTTCATCACGGTCCACGCGCCATTAAATGCAAACGCGTCGTCATCGACATGGGCAGCCTGTTGCGGATCACCATCTCCCGTCACTTGGATGTTGCGGCAGCCATCGTGCCGCACGGTGACGATCCAGTCGCCGTTTGTCAATGGCGCAAGCGTATAACCACTGGCGTCCAGGGCAGAACGCTTCTTCAGCCGTCGCCCGTCGGCACGAATCGATTCCGGACAAAAGGCCAGTCGCATGACTTCCTGCACGCCCGGCGGCGCATCGAAGGTGGTGTAGGTAATCCTGCCTTTTTCGTAGCGAACGTTCTGCACCACTGACAAGGAGCGGACGATGTGATTCTCGCGGTTGGGCGCAAAATCCTCGGGCAACCACGCCATAGCTTCCATCACCTGGCACAGCGGCCAGGGATGGGACAAATTCGCCCAGTCGGTGGTGGCAATCTGGTCGCCAAACAACCCGTCCTTCACAATGCCGTTGGGCAGGCTGTCGTAAGTGGCCATGATCATCATGCGGCGCCCGATTTCCACCGCCCAGGGACTGTGCGCGAGCGCCCCGTAGTGAAGCAGCGTCGGGCCAGCCGTGTATTGGTTATAAGAAAGCGAAGTGCCGCAGCAAACCGAGGATTCGGGAAACGCCCAGGCGCCGCTGTACACGTCACCGTACGAATCCGAGGCGGCGCAGTTGCGGTTCCAGAGCAGGGAAAGCATGTTCCGCACATCGTTCTGCCAATTGGGATACGCCTGGGGCTGGTTTAGAAAATGGTCGGCGCACATCGCCACCATGCCACACATCATCGGATTGTCCCAATCCCAATAGGTTCGTCCCCAGGTGTCATCGACCCACCAGGCGGGCAGCATGCGCTCGTTTAAGAATCGTCTCCCGGCGTCCCTGGCCTTGAGGATGGCGTCCTGGTGGCCCGTGTAACCCGTCTGAATCAGATCATCCAGGAATTCAACGATGATAGACGTGGTGCCGGTGAGCACGTCCGACCATCCGACCACGGATGGATCCACATACCGATTCCAAGGAGACATCTCCGGGTGGTCAAACTGGCATTTGGCGGCGAACACATCGCCCCAATGTTGCGCCATTTGCCGGTAGCGGGGATTGCCGGTGAGTTTATACGCGCGCAGCACCTCAATGCCTTCAATGGCACAAAGGTCGAGCTGGTTTCGACCCGATGGATCGCATTTGCCATAGGCTTTTCCCCGGGTCGGCGTGCTGATGGGAAACAGCGGCCAGTCGGCGTTTTTATCGGTCAATCCGTAATCCAAAATGTAATCCACGGTCCGGGGGATATACACGAACGCAACCGGGTCGCCGCTGTATTGGTAGTACGCCGTGAGACCTTTGATAATGCTCCACGCGCGTTGCGCCAGATCGCCGCACATCCAATCGCTGGTCGGAGCCATCAAAATGGTGCCGTCGGGCTTGGTGCTCCAGTGGGAACTGTAAACAAAATCCGGCGCCGCCATCACTGCATCCGGCTGGTTCACCCACGGGTAGCGCTTGTAAACGTCCACGGCGATGCGCAAGCGTTCGTCCAACTGGCCGTTCAAGCCATGGTACCAGGGCGCGAGGACGCCATGGGAGTCCAACTCCGCGGGGTGGGCATAATAGGCAGGAAGATTGGTGGCGGCTTGAACGTTGAGGCACATCGCAACTGACGCCAGTGTCAACCAGGCTGCTGCCGGCGGGCCAAATTGAATACCGGTAACTTTTCTCGGACGATGGCTCCGGGTGTAAAGCGTGCCGTCGGTTCGTTTCGACGCACTGAGGATCATCAATTTTCTATGAACCGTTTGAATTAACATATTTTCAAATTCTGGTACTGGGCTACTTTGCCGATTTTTATGGAGCGCGGCTGTGTCGCAGACCAGCCGCAGCGCTGCGGCTGACGCTTCGCGCACCGCCGGGCTCCGCCAAAGTAACCCACTACCCAAATTCTGGCATTGCCTGGCAGTGTCCGGCGCTCACTGGCTCACTTCTTGCCGGGTCACCTTCACGGCGCCCCAGGCCCTTAGTTCCGCCTCGGTCGGATAGCGAATCGTTTTTGGTTCGATTTGTGTTCCCGGCTCATACAAGCCCTGCACGTCGCGCGGCGCGATGATGACCTTGCCGTCCGGGAAGACAAAAGCCAGCACCTGCACGATCCGGCCGTCATGGTGCAGGGGACATTCCTCGGCAAAGACGGTCTTGTCCGTGTAGAATTTATAATTGGTTACCGTGCACTCGTAACCATTCACTTCCCAATCCTTCGGGGCCGTTCGGGAACATCCATACAAACCAAGGCTGACCAGTGCCGCCAGCACAACCGCCAGCGGCCGACAATTTCCGCCTCCATTAAAGTCCCCATCGGTCATTGTCATTAATTGGGAATATTATTGCCGGGCGCGGGGTAGTCGTTGCCGATGACATAATCGTAATCCCACTCACTCAGCCGAATGAATGTTACGTGCCCATCAGCAAATGACACGTTACATCCCGCGGCGCCGTGGTTGCTCCAGCGGGTGGGCCGGTCCGGATACGGGTTCGGCGCGCCGATGATTACATCCAGATTGTCGAGAAACACCCAGATTTTGGAGGGACCCACGACCATTCCCTTGAGCAGCATAAGCGAAAAATTTGGTCTGCCTGGCGCGGACAACACATAATGTCCGACCACGTTCTCTGTCTTACGGATGCTCGACCTCAAATCTCCATAAACATCGTAACTATGACCCGGCTGGTATCCAGTACCCAAGGCGGTGCTTTGCAGGTCAGGAATATAAGTTTGATTTCCGTGCAATCGCTGGATGTAGGCAGCGTTAGTAGCCACATCAATCGGGACAATCGCAGTTGGCTGGTTCCGGATAAAGTTCTGCGTCGCCGGACACACAAACACATTCAAACTCCGAACGTATTGCGGATAGAGAAAGTTAACGTCATGATCGCCCCAGTTGTTGGGATCGGTGCCGGTGAGGGCGCCGGCCGAATCATCGTCCGCATAGAGCTGACTGCCCAGCGCCATTTGCTGCAGGTTGCTCACGCAGGCAATTTTTTTGGCGCGCAATTTGGCGGCCGCGAGCGCGGGGAGCAGCAGGCTGGCCAGGATGGCGATAATCGCAATCACCACCAACAGTTCGATCAGCGTAAATCCCCGACCTGCGGCAGCTTTATGAACACGCGCTAACTTCGCACATCGCGGCGTTGTTGATTTTGTGCCCATGTTCTCGCCAACAACCATTACGGACCTGCCAGCCGGAAGAACTTCGTGTTCCCGCTCCGCGGCAGCGTCACGGTTATCGTGCTGCCATTGAGCACCGGCGGGTTGGTAACATTGGTCCACGACGATGGCGCCAGGCTGGCCGTGGACTGCAATTGGTACGCACCCCAGACGGACGGCCAGCTGATAACGACGCTCCCTGCCCCGCTGCTGACCGATAATTCAGGCGGAGGCTGCGTAATGAAAGCGTTGAAATTGCCGCCCATGACGGATTGGACCTGGGCCTGGGTCAACGCGATGTTAAACACCGCTTCATCGTCCAATTGACCGTTCCAGTTGCGATCCGCAGTTTGCGCCAGTTCCGTCCCGATCAGGATCCCATCCTGGAATCCGGCGTATCCCCCCAGTGGCGAGGGCGGACTCAGCGGCAAGGTCGCAACGCCGGCGTTGGGGCCCTGGTTCCCATTGCGATAAACCGTAATATTGGTTCCGTCATAAACGACCGCCCAATGGACCCATTGATCCAGCAGCGGCGCGACACTGGAACCGATACCCCAAGCGATCTGCCATGCGCCATTGGCCCGCGCCCAGGTGTACATCTCGGCATCACCCACGGCACCGGACTCAAGTTGAAATGCCGTGCCGTCGTCAATCACCATGATTCGTCCGTAATTCGCCACGAAATTGCCTGCGCCGTCGGAATTTTCATCGACCCAAGCGGTGATGGTCCAGGGATTGGTAGCCGTCTGGCCAATCAGCAGTGTATCGCTGCTGGGAATAACCGCGAAGGCATAGTTGGTGCCATAATTCGTGAAACTCAAGGCATTGCCGAAGCCTGCCTGTCCCGCCGCCCACACGGGCAGACTGCCATTGATACTGGCGAGATATCCATTGTTCCCCAGGCCGGACGAATCGAAGACATTGGTCCCGCTGCTCTGATTAAACCGCCAGAGCCCGACCAGGGATTGCGGCCGGAAAACCGAGAGTGTCGTCGGTGAGTTGGTGGCGCTGCCCAGCGCGTTACTGACCACCAGCGAATAAGTCCCCGACTGGTTCAATTGCACATTGGACAAGACCAAAGTGGCGTTCGTGGCGGTCGGGTTGCTTACGCTGGCGAGCTTGGTTCCGTTAAGATACCATTGATACTGGAACGGGGATTGCCCGGCCACCCCGACGCTCAAAGTGACGTTCGCGCCTTGAAATACCGACTGGCTTTGCGGCTCGCTGACGAAATTGATCGGGCCGCCGATGAAAGCGGAAAAGTCACCCGTCATCACCGTGTCAATCTGGGCTTGCGTCAAGGGGCCGTCAAAAATGGCCACGTCGTCCAGCACACCATTCCAATTGGCGGTCGCGGGCTGATCCAGTTGTGAACCGATCACCACCGATCCGGCGTAACCGGGGTAACCCAGCGCGGCGGTCACCAGTTGCGAAGCCACACCGCCATTGGTCGTCTGGTTGCCATCGCGATAGACGGTGAGATTGGTACCATCATAAACCACCGCCCAATGGACCCATTGGTTCAGCAACGGGGCGACACTGGTACCAATACCCCAGGCCAGTTGCCAGGGGGAATTCATCTCGCTCCAGGTGTATAATTCCGCGTCGCCCGAAGCTCCGGATTCCAGCTCGAATGCCGCTCCGTCATCAATCGTCAACATCCGCCCGTAACTGGCGATGAAATCGTTTGTGCCACCTTCATAGGCCCAGCACGTAATCGTCCAGGCATTGGTCGCCGTCTGGCCGACCATCAGCGAGGGGGAGGCGGGGATGCTCACATAATCGTAGTTGGTGCCGTAATTCGTAAAGCTCAGAGCGCTGCCAAATCCGGCCTGGCCGGTTGTCCACGTGGGAAGGTCGCCATTGCTGCTGGCGAGGAACCCGTTATTGCCGAGTCCGGATGAATCAAGAATATTGGTGCCACTGCCTTCGTTGAACCGCCAGAGACCGACAACCGAAGGCGCTGCCTGGGCTTCTTGCACATACGGGATCGGGAGGACCGTGGCGCAAGCGACCACAATCATCGTCAACAGTGGTGTAAGGTTTGCTTTCATAGAATTATGGTTTTAGATGTTTTGAGTGGTCTAGACGTCATTATACTTTACTAACCCAAAATTGCCATGTCATTGAGAGTTCACGCATTTTATTTATGGTTTTACGACTCCGCCGATGCAAATTCCGGAATCAAAAAAAACCCATTTTTCCATGTAAATCACCGGTCAAACAGCGAGATCTCTCATTTTAAATCGTTATATCAAAGTGACATTTTAAGGTTTTTAGTTTTAGACTGCCGGGATCCTGCGTAAGACCTCGCTCGAAGTGTGGCCGGAAGGTCGACAAAAGTGATTTACGGCTCACGAGTAACTTCGACCCACAGTCAGTTGACCGCCTTGCGGGCTGCGGTCTTGGCGGTACATCCCGAAAAACTCGACCCGCACCACAAGAGCGTAATCACCGACCAGACCGATGCCCGCGAACTGGCCTTGAAACTGGATCGCTACGTCAATGGCAACACCCGGGCCATGAGTGCCGTGCGCGCACCCACTGCCGTCCAAGAACAACGCCGTGCCCTCTCCCGCCAGCGTGAATCATTTGTTTTAACTTGTAAACTTAATCCGGGAAATCCGGGGTTAAATAAACCCGTTCACTTTTGCCAAGGCGTTGGAGATCACCACCAGGTTGTTTTCAAACTTTTCAATCCGGCCCGCGGCCCGTGAAACTAAAATTTGCCCACGGCCGGAACTCTGATATTATTGGGTGAGATGCTTCGCGCGACAATATGTTTCGTTGTGGGCGCCTTGTTGGTGGATGACACGGTTTGGGCGGGGGGCAGCGGCTTGAACGTGATTGTGGTGGTGAATCAGAACAGCACCAACTCAGTGCAGTTGGGCAATGATTATTGCGAGCAGCGCGGGGTGCCGCCCCAAAACGTGTTGCGCATGGCCGGCTGGACCGGCGGGTCCACCACTTGGAGTCCCGGCGATTTTGAAGCCAATCTGCTCAATCCCTTGCTGGCCATGATCGCCAGCCGTGGGCTGACCAATCAGGCGGAGTTTGTGCTGCTTTCCATGGACATCCCTTACCGGGTGACGGATGGCTATAACTACGACAGCACCACCTCGGTGTTGTTTTACGGGTTCAAGACCAACACGGCGGTGACGGGCGGACTCCCGTCGTGCTCGTTGCCTGATTATTCCTCCAACAGTTACGCTCACTCCGAACTCCCCTTCAGCCAGGCACCGCCGAACACGGCTGCCACCAACTCGTTCCTGGCCATGATGCTCACGGACACCAACCTCGCCGCGGCCGAGAACACCCTTTTCCGCAGCGTGGCGGCGGACGGCTCCTACCCCACCCAGACCGTTTACCTGGCCAAAACCGACGACAACGCCCTGAACGTCCGGTTTGTGGAGTTCGACAATGCGGTTTTTGAAAACCAGGTGGTGGGCAACTATGCCGTGACCCGCATTGACACCGATTTCACCGCCTTCACCAATCTTTTCGGCCTGCAGACGGGGCTGCGCAGCTTCTCGCTGGCAACGAATGCTTTTGTGCCCGGCAGCCTGGGGGACAGCCTGAATTCCTACGGCGGATATATTTTTGAGAACAGCTTCGGGCAGGTAACAGCGCTTGCCTTCCTGGAGGCCGGGGCCGCCGGCAGCTACGGCGCCGTTATAGAATCCTGCAAGTGGACCCAGAAATATCCCGACCCCATGGATTATTTTTATCAAACACGCGGCTTTTCACTGGCGGAGGCCTACTACCTAAGCGTGCTGAATCCTTTTGAAGGATTGCTCGTGGGCGAACCGCTCGCCGCTCCCTTCGCCCGTCCGGGCAGTGCTGACTGGAGTTCGCTGACCAATGGCAGCGTTTTGAGCGGGCAAGCCACATTGACTCCCGTCTTCACCGCCGCCGCCACCAACCTGCCGCTGGCACGGGTGGATCTCTTTGTGGACGGCACTTTTTTTCAAACGATGACCAATCTGCCGCCCGTTGCGGGAAATACCCTTTCCGCCACTTTGAACGGATACACCTGCACGTACACCGTGCCGACCAATGCCACGCCGGCCTCCGTCGCCGCGGGCCTGGCAAACGCCTTGAACACGCTTGGCACCAATTCGCAGGTCCAAGCGGTTCCGGTGGGCGACCGGATTGAACTTCAATCCCTGACCATGACGAATCCCGGCAGCAATGTAACCGTGACCACCAGCTCGGCGATCGGTTCAGCCTCCGGTCTGACCACGCAGTTGACCGCCGCCCGGCCGGCATTTCTGGACTCCGTCGCCAAAGGTTATGACCAGGTCGCGATTGTCAACACGCCCACCAACGGTGACTGGCTTCAAATCACATTCCAGAAAACCAACGGCGACGTGGTGACCATCGGGGTCACCAACACAACCTCCGGTACCACCATCGGGGCATTGGCGCTGAATCTGGTGAACCTGATCAACGCCAACCCGGCGCTGCAATCCGCTGACGGCCTGTCTGCGTCGGACTTTTATGACTATGATAACAATAATCCCAGCAGCCCGGAGGTGCTTTTTACTCTGTATGCCAACACGCCGGGCTGGCCGGCCTCGCAAATTCAGGTCACGCTGACCACTTCCCCCGATCTCCTGTCGGCACCCACCGGCCCGAACCCGCTGGCGGACAACGTCAGCGATCTCAGGCCACGCAATCATCTCTACTTGAGTTCGGGCGCGGATTCGCTGCCGGTAAATTTTATCTGCGACACCACGCAATGGGCCGATGGCTATCATCAGTTGACCGCGGTCGCCTACGAGGGCGACAGTGTGCAAACCCAGACCCGGGTGACGCGGAATGTGCAGATTCAAAACACCAGCCTCACTGCCACGCTGACCGCGCTGCCCGCCGTCACCAATGTCACGCTGGGTCAGCAAATGCAATTCACGGTGACGGCCAACACCACCAACGTCGGGAGCATTGAATTATTCAGCACCGGCGGTTCCCTGGGCGCGGTCACCAATCAAGCCGCCGCCGTTTTTGAAGTGTCCGCCGCTTATCTGGGCCCGGGCCTGCATCCCTTCTATGCGCTCGTCACGGACGAGACAGGCCATCGCTACCAGACCCAGATGATTTGGTATCGCGTTCTCCCCGCTACCGCGGTGGGCTATGCGCCTTCGATTTCGGTCCAGCCGGCGGGCCAGGGTGTGCCGGCGGGCACCTCCGCCACTTTGAGCGTGACCGCCTCGGGCATGGCCCCGCTGGGCTTCCAGTGGTGGAACAGCGCCGGAGCCATCCTGAACGCGACCAACGCCAGCTACATGATTAATCCGGCCCAGACGAACAACTCGGACAATTACTTCGTCGTCGTGACCAACGACTATGGCGCGACCACCAGTTCGGTGGCCTCGCTGGTGGTCTATCTGCCGGTCAACATTACCGGCCAGCCTGCCAGCCAAGTTGTTCCGGCCCGGAGCACCGCGA